>Ga0209415_10000654_pt1 | contig 64694 bp, 40 predicted proteins | sample PeaSoiSIISIP2007_FD_187696 | JGI IMG/M metagenome (GOLD analysis project Ga0209415, IMG submission 187696) | Peat soil microbial communities from Weissenstadt, Germany - SII-SIP-2007 (SPAdes) (version 2) | ecosystem: Environmental > Terrestrial > Soil > Wetlands > Peat | place: Germany...
CACAAGCCGAGAGTGGGGTTCGGTGAAACCTCATTTCAGGAACCTGAGATCAGCGCCACCCCAGCGATTGTCGCCACGGGATAGGAGATAGGGCCCCCCGAAACTGCCTTCCCTCGCCAATGGGGTGGCGTTTTAGTGTTTGACAAATACCTGAGTTAATAACAAACTTCCGTTTGATCAGGGAGGTCCCAATGGCTAAATCACGAATCTCGGTGGCATTTGCACATGCTTTTATGGTTGTATTTCTCGTCGCGTTACCGTTGCTTGCCGTACGTATGAACGCAGCCACATGCACTGGCGCAGATCCTTGTAAAGCGTGCAAGAACTGCAAGTATTGCAAGCATTGCGCCAAAGATGGCGGAAAATGTGGCATCTGTAAGTAGGGGGCAATTGGGGAATCCTCTAGGGGAGGAAACTGATGCAAAAGTCATTTCTGCTCACGGCCCTTGTGTTTGTCCCAGTGTTGGGTCTTGTCGCTCAACCGCAATCCCAGCAACAAGCGACTCCACCGCCAAAAAACCAACAGCAAGCATCGCCTCCACAACAGAATCAACAGCAAACGTCAAACCTGCAGAATAACTCGCAACCCGCACCCCCTGCGCCAATACCCACAAAGCCAGTCGCGGGCTCGAAAGTCTTCATAGAAAAGATGGGTGGATTTGAGAATTATTTGGCTGCGGCATTTGCGAAAAAGAAAGTGCAACTTGTCATAGTTGCAGATAAGGACCTCGCAGATTATGTCATTGGTGGAACATCCGAGGACAAGAAGGCGGGGTGGGCTAAGATAATTTTCTTGGGGGACATTCACTCTGACGCCACGGCAAGCGTTACCATGGTCGACAAGAAATCGAGTGCGGTGCTTTTTGCGTATGCGGTGAACAAGAAAAACACCTGGCACGGGGATCAAACAACAGCTGAAGCATGCGCAAAGCACCTCCAAGCCCACATCGAGGGAAAAGAGTGATTTCAAGCTAGAGAGACCTAAGAGCCCGAAGTGCGCCTATTGATATCATCCAGCTATGGCAAGGCGCTCCTAAATTGCTGTTCGATTGCCTTGTCCATCGAGGCAGGCCAGATAGAGTCCCCGAAATTGCCCTCCCCCTCGCCAAGTTTGCAGTCTGCCCCGGCAAGATCATTTTTGGTGCTATTCCCAAGAACGATTGCGGTCGCCTTGACAGGAATCGTAATCACGTGTTTACTTCGTGGGTATATATCGTCTATAGAAACTCGGAGGTGAGCTTGGATGCGGAATGAAAGTAAATCTCAAGTACCTTCTCACGAGAAGCTGGCTACATACAATATGCTCATGGTTGAGGCCATATTCGAGCTGCTTGTTGAAAAAGGGATTCTCCGAAGAGAGGAATTATTGGAGCGAATCGAGATGCTCAGGAGAATCACCCATATCATTGTCCAAGACACACACTAACCGACCGAAGCGGAGCCGTCCAATTCAGGCAAAGCGCTTCTAAATAGTTTTTCGGTTTCCCTGTCCATGAAATTGACGTACAACCTCTGTCAGTCAACGCAAATGCCAAAGTGCGTAAGTCCAAGAAATGCCCGCGAAAAATGTAACCTTGCTCTGGATTTCCAGTTGCGGACTCTTCGGGTACCAAATCGTTCTTGTCCGGTTTTTGCGTCCGGTAAATCCTTTGAGGGCACGTTTGCTATCAATGTGTTTGATTCCAACCCTAGGACGGAATTGGTCGGGAATTTCAATGCCGTCGTTTCCGACGTACGACCAGAGCACTAGAGAGAATCCGCCGGAAAACTGTCCACGCGCATCGGAGAACCCAAGAGCAATACGCGATAGGTCAAATGGAAGATTAAAACCAATGAGTTAGCAGCCGCTCACACCAAACACCAGTTTAAGGTCAGTGACACTGTATCCGGTGATGCACTGCCGGTCACCGATCCACAGATGGAGACCGTTGAATTCTACAAGGTCAGCAATCTGAGTGTCACTTCCTGTGAAAATCAGGAAAGAATCCCTGCACCTCCGTGGGTTGGTGTGCCACCGGCCCTTTCGGTCTACCGGGAACGTGGTCACCGGCAGCTAGGCGCAAGAACATACTCGACAAAGTGCTCGAACTGCGTGTGGGGATGTCACATGGCGGTGGAGATGATTATTGACCAATGGAACCCAAGTGTACGAAGGTACCGGACCGAGACCTTTTGCTACGGACCTAAGTCCTGCCCTTCCTACCAACCAGGGCCGCCGCGCGCGGTTCCCGGCCGAAAAGGAATGACTTACACGGAGGAGAATTGGGTTGACGACGAGGCGCCTTCACGTCGAAGCCCCGACGATTAGTTCTCCTCTTCGATTGAAGTCCCCAGGACCATCTCGCAAACTTCTTGGAGATGTGAACATTCGAAAATGAGTAGTCCTGCGCAACGAAAGCCGATCTGAGTCTCGCGAACCTGACACTTGAAAAAAGTCAGTATTAGGGCTTCTGAACCGAAAGTGGTCCGGATAGGCCGCCCCCTGTGACCACGAGCGCTGGCGACTGCAACCATTTTGCATCACCAGTTAGACGTTTTTGATCTATGGACCCCATTGGTGTCAGCCGTTTCTAGACCCAAACCGGGCAGGGATGCCCGTTGGATAGGCGTCCCCGATGACGGCCGACAAATTACAGGCGTCTCCAGACTCCTATGTGGGTCGAGTTACAGGCGCACCAAATACATAACATAAAAGGAGAAATCGCTATGAGCGAACATGAGAAAGACCTTCCCATTGAGGCTGCGCAAGGCTCCCTCGGCGGGCTACCACCAATCCAGACGGGCCACACCTCAACCCAGCCACAAGAGGGTGACAACGATGGACAGGGCGATGAAGTTGCATCGCCCCCATCTAACGTCCCGAGCCCTGAGGCTCGTAAGGCCCCTGTTTCACCCCAGAAGCTTGAGGCCAACAGAAAGAACGGCTCGAAGTCCCTTGGGCCAAGAACCGAGGCAGGCAAAAAGAAAGCCGCAGCGAATAGCTACCGCCATGGGTTCTTTGCCAAACATCTCTTCCCCACTGAACAGGCGGCCGCGGACAAAGAGGACTATTTGGCTGTGGCCAACGGTGTTTGCAATCACTACCATCCGGAGGGCTTCATGGAGAACCTCTGGGCCGAGAAAATCGCCACAGAAGCGTTGCGATTAGCCCGACTCATCGGGTTCGAGCATGGAAAGATGATGTTATGGAGATTCCCCTTCTCTGGCAACGAAGCCGACCGAATCCTGCGCTACCAAACCAGGGCCAACCGTGGACTGGCTGAAGCAATCAAGGAGCTTGAGCGACTCCAAGCCAAGCGAAAGGATGAGGCGATTCTACCCGGCCCGGCCGAGGCCGAGCCGGAGGGAAACGACGCTGGAGGGGAGGACAAAGTGCCAACCCAATGCCCAGAGGGACAGGGCGACGGGGCATCACCCGATAAGGCCATCGCTGAATCCGGCCCGACCGTCACGGCTACCGAAGCCCTCAGTGAAGAGCCGGAGGTACCTGGCTCTGGTGCTGTTGCATCGTCTGAAAGTGGCGGAACGAACCCACCATCGGCAGGCACAAGTAGACAAACCAGTAGCCCGTCTCCAAACGCCTCCACCGGCCACCCGCAACTCGACGAACCGGGTTCCGGTTCCCCCCAAATTAATGAAAGTGGCGGAACGAACCCACTTCGTTCGCTTTCCGACTTGGTGGATAAGGTGCTTCACGACGAAGGCCTAGACTGATATTGAACTCCTCCCGGCCCTACAAGTGCGACGGTCGGGAATCGGCCAGTCCCCTGGCCAGCGCCAGCTAGGCCGAAGTGTTGATTGGGCGCTCTTGTTCGGGTGCAAATCGGGATTTGGACAAGTTAATCATGGCCGATGCGGATGGCCGAATCAATGGTTGGTGGAACGACTCCACTGGGAAGTGATTCACTGTGAGATGTCCAGAGCTTCGGTTCTCCACCAACTCTGATATCGAAGCGGTGCGGAAAAGCATTCTGGCGAACAAGTGTCTCTTGACAACGCCTTCGTTCTCATCGATGGGCAACCAGCATCGCGAGAAATTGCGCGAAAAGGAATTGTTGGATTGAGTCCGGAAGCGTATTCAGTTGCCGCCATCCTCGATAATGGCGTTTGCTTTGGGCTGTGCAATCCCCAGATCCACATAGATCGGCCTGGTGACTTTTCGCACTTCCGCCATTCGCGTCCAAAACCAAATGGCCCCGGCCAGGCAGCACGCCCCGCTTAGGATCACCGTGCGCGGCGCACCTATCGCATCCGCGAGTGTGCCCGCCAGCAAGGCTCCGAAGGGTGCCATGCCTACCAGTGCGACGGTCGAGTAGCTCATCACCCGGCCACGCTTGCCCTCTTCCACAATCGTTTGAATGATAGTGTTGCTGGCGGCCATCTGTTGCATCATTCCAAATCCGCAAATCGCGAGCACGACCAGCGAGACCCATATATTTCTCGAGTTTCCAAACAGGACCAGCCCTCCGCCAAACAATCCAGCGGAGATCGGCACAATGCGGATCAATCCTCGCACGGAGGAACGCATGGCCAGTGAGTACGCGGAAATGAGCGCGCCCACGCCCACGGCCCCCATCAGGAATCCAAACGTATGTGGCCCCCCTTTCAGGATTTGGATGGCGAAGATGGGCATCAATACGGTGAAGGGCCAGCCCATCAGGCTGACCACCGCAAACAACAGGAGAATAGTCCGGATCGGCGTCGAGCCGGAAACGTACTTCCAGCCCTCCCGGAGCTGATGAAACATGGAGGTTGTGGCGCGCGGAAGCATTTTCGGCTTCAAACGCATCATCAGCAGGGAAGCAATCACAGGAAGATAGCTAATGCCATCAATCAGAAAACAGTATCCGGTACCCAGGAGGGCGATGACCGCGCCGGCGAGCGAAGGCCCCAACAGACGCGCCAAATTCACCATGGAAGAATTAAGTGCGATCGCATTGCCGAGGTCTTTCTTATCCTCGACCATCTGCACCAGAAAAGCTTGGCGCGCGGGCATGTCGAAGGCATTGATCAATCCTTGGAAGGCGCTGAGAAAAACAATTTCGTAAACTCCAATGTGTCCGCTTAGGGTCAAGACCGCCAGCGCCAGCGACTGCAACATCGCCAGCACCTGAGTAGTAACCAGCACACGCCGGCGGTCAAGTCGATCCACCCACACCCCGGCAAAAGGCGCCACAAGAAAAATGGGAATCTGCCCTGCGAATCCGACAATTCCGAGCAGCAAAGCCGAACCGGTCAGCTTATAGACCAACCAGCTTGTGGCCACGCGAGTCATCCACGTACCCACCAACGAAATACTCTGCCCAGTAAAGAAGAGCCGGTAATTCCGGTGACGTAACGCTCGCCAAACCCGGCTGAGGCCGGTTTGTTTTTTCACACCCGGATTAGGTGCGCCTGCGGACTTGCTCAACTCCTGTTTCTCCCCTCACCCCTGGAACCGGTTCAGTACCCTTTTTCTTTGTCGACGACATTTAAGAGCAGCTCGCCCGCGCCAAAACGGCGAATATTCTCTTTGAGGAGTTCAATTACGCGGGTCATGGAGGCGTCTGACGCCCCCGCGATGTGGGGCGTAATCACCACATTCTCGAATTTCCAGATGGGGTGATTGGCCGGGAGAGGCTCGGGATTCGCCACGTCCAAGCCCGCGCCGGCCAAGTGACGGCTCGACATCGCTTCCACGAGTGCGTCCATTGAATAAACAGCCCCGCGCGAGACAACAATAAAGTACGCCCCTTGCTTCATTTCATGGAACTGGGATGCCCCGATCAGCCCCTTTGTTGCCGGTGTTTCGGGCACGGTGACGAAGACCACATCGGCCTGCGGCAGCACCGTATCCATTTGATTGGGCTTCACCATCTGCTTGATGAAGCTCGGAGGCGGAGTGTCTTTTGGATCCACGCCAATGATGGTCATGCCGAAAGCATTCGCTCTCTGCGCGATTTGCGTGCCGACCCCACCAACGCCAACAATTACGGCAGTTTTCCCATTCAATTCGGTAAGTTGAGCCAAGTTGCGCGGCTGCTCCCACTTGCGCGCGGGAATAGTCTGGTACAGGCCGCGCGTCAGGGAGAGCAACAATGCCATCGCATGGTCGGCGACTTCCGGCCCCAGGACCACTTTAAGGTTTGTGAGAGTTATATCCGTGTTCTTGAATGCAGGAGCGATGTCTTCAACCCCGGCATTCAATATCTGCACCCATTTCAATTGCGTGACGCCGCGAACCATGTCCCGCGTCAGCGCCGGCGTAATCAGCGCGTCGGCGTCTGTCATTTCAGCAGGAACCTGATTCAGCGATGGCGTGACGATTTGCACATTTGCAGGCGCCGAGTTTTTCAAATCTGCGATCGCCGAATCGGGCAGACCGAGGATTACGATTTTTTTCTTTGCTGAGGTTTGTGCGCTGGCGAGACTATTTGTAATCAGGCCGGGAAACACTGCAATTATCAGTACGAGAACTTTCGAGCGGGTTGACGGCAGGAATTTCATTTCGCTATTTTGGCCATCATTAATAGTACATCCGTCTGCCTTTTGGGAAGCCGGCGTCACCGAATAAGTACAGCTACCCTTTGCCTGTTCGCCTGACCAGTTTTAACATTTCGCGCGCAAGTCTAAGCTTTGCAGATATAGATTCTGCCGGCACGCATTCATTTTGCCCTTAATTTTGGGGCGATTCGAGTGTGGGGATGCCGGCCATGGTCCCAGCACACCAGGAATCCAAATGCCAAAAGCAAAGTTTCTGATGTTCATTCCGTGGATACTGATTTCGGGCGCGCGTCCCGGTAATCTGACGATTACGGCTACGCCATTTCCTGTGGCCACGCAATATCAACCGTATTCTTCGTCGGCCCCCTCCGCCACCGGTGGTGTGCCTCCATATACTTGGAGCGTAACGACTGCCGATTCCACTTTGCCCGAAGGGATGGCAATTGACTCCGCGACCGGCGTGATTTCCAGCGCGGCCGTGGGCGGACAGGGCGGCTATCAATTCCAAGTGCAAGTGAAAGACTCGGCAGGAACAATTGCCACGGCGCTGGAAACCATAAACGTGATCGCCAATAACACGCTGAGTGGATGCGCGGTATTCCCTCCGGACAGCATCTTCCATCACCGCGTGGATTCGCTTCCAGTGGATACCTCACCTGCGGCTCCAATTCCGTCCGTATATCAACCGTCCGTCATCCGGCCGTTCTTCGGGTCAAACAGTTTGCCGGGGCCAGACGGGATTCCGTTCATCCGCGTTCCGTTTGACCAGCCACCGGTGAGCATCACGTTTACCCTTTATCCTGCGGAATCTGATCCTTCCCCGTATCCATTTCCCTCAAACGCTCCCGTCGAGGGCTCTGCGAACAGCGGCGGTGACATGCACGTTCTCGTGCTCCAAACGGCAGGAGGTGGAAAGGCCTGCCAGCTATACGAAACCTGGCAGGGAATCTACAACGGGAACGATACTTGGGATGCGTCGAACGGGGCGCACTGGGATCTGGGCTCCGACAACCTCCGTCCGCTTGGATGGACTTCCGGCGACGCTGCGGGGCTGCCGATCATGCCGCTCACGGTGAATTACGATGAAGTTGCATCGGGCCTTGTTCGGCATCCGATTCGATTCACGCTAAATCACATGCTCAACGGGATTGTTTGGCCCGGTCGCCACGCAGCGGGCGTGGGATTCTGCAGCTACGCCAGCGGACCGATTCCAGCGGGATCGCTTTTGCCTCAATCATCGCCCCCAACTTCATGTACATTTTCGGGGCCTTCGGGAGAAATTTACCGTCTGAAGGCCAACGTGGATATTTCTGTTTGCAGCAGCTCTCCGCAAGCGGCTGTGATTCTGCAGAGTATGAAGCAGTACGGAATTATCCTGGCCGATAACGGAATGTCTGGAGGGCTGATTGGGACCCCTGACGCGCGGTGGAACAATAACGACCTGGCCTGCCTGAGGAATTTCACTCTCGCTCAGTTTGAACCAGTGAATGTGAGTTCGTTGCAGATCAATCCGGATAGTGGTGCGACTCCGAGTGGGCCGAAACCAGCGCCGCCAACTAATTTGAATGCGACCGCGCATTAGACCGCAAGAAAATAACGCTTAAGGCCGGCAGATTCCGAAGTCAAAGCACCTGCGCGGGAGATATATGTGTGTACGCTAGCCCAGCGCGTTCAGCGCGGTTCGATTTTTATTTTGACCTGCTGGTTTGGCTCGATGCTCTTGGCGATTTCCTCGTTCACGTAGAAGCTACAGCAATAGTAGCGGTCCGCAACTGGAATTCCGGGGGTTGCTTCCCTCTCCAGAGAAACCAGGATTCTAGTTTCCTTGTTCGTCTCCCAAGTCCGGTGCCGGAGTTTTTCCGTCACTCTGCCCATAAGCGTCAAGGTGGTGGCTGGCTCCGGAGCGACGGCCGGCTCTGCTTGCGTGGTGTCCAGGAGCGAATCAAAATTCATTTGCGCCAGTGATTGCTGAACAATCTCGGCGTTGATGGTCCGGCTGCCCTTTGCGTATCCGAACATCAGGGCGTTGAAGCAAATATTGTTGATCTCTCGGGGGATGCCTTTGCTTCGCAGGGCGATCAATTCCATTGCATCCGGGGTAAAAATAGATTCGTCTCTGGATCCGGCGGTGTGGAGCCGGTGCTCGACGTAATGGGCGGTCTCGGCGGCATCCAGGTGGTGCAAGGTAGCCAACGAAGCGATGCGCTGCCGCAATTGCGCCAGCTCGGGCTTCTTCAATGTTTCGAGCAATTGCGGCTGCCCGGCGAGGATGATCTGAATAAGTTTGGAATGAGTGGTTTCAAAATTGGATAGCAAGCGAATAGTTTCCAATGATGCGGCGTCGAGGTTTTGGGCCTCGTCCACGATGAGGACAAATCGGCGGCCCTGGAACATTTCCTCAAGAAGAACACCATTCAGGGCGCGATGCATCGCAACTACGTCCATGCCCGTGGAATCAATGCCCAATTCGCTGAGGAGATAACCCAGAAACTCCTTGGAATTGCATTGCGTTTGAAAGACAAAAACGGTGCGCGCGCAATCCTTCAGCTCTTCGTTTAGCTTATTCAACAGAGTTGTTTTTCCGAGGCCCGGCTCGGCCACGAGGGCCATGAACCCGCGAAAATTCTGAACGCCCTGCAAGATTGAGAACAATGCGTCCTGGTGGAATTGACTCAAGTAAAGGTACGCAGGGTCGGGGGTAACCTCGAACGGCGATTCGATCAAACCGTAAAAGGCCAGGAAGTCCAGGTGACGCTGGAGGAGTTCATCTTTGGCGGTTACGGGGGCGGGTACGGGTGTGGTCTCGGGTGCGATCTCGGCCGCCGTCTCGGGGTGTGGAATTGGCGCGGCTTCCTGCATGGGGGTTTCTTCTGTGAGAGGCGCATTCTCTTGAATCGGCTGGTCCGCGATTCTGGAGGAGGCCACATTTTCCTCGAGAAGGAGGAGAGAATTGAATGTGGCGCCTTGCAGAGCAATTTGCTCAATCATGCTTGCAGGTTCCACGATGGCCGCATCCTGAAGCTCGAAGGTAGAATCAGCGGCGATGACGGGAGAATCTTGCTCGACAGTTTCAATTGATTCCACAACGTCGGCAGGTTCCGCGAACACTTGCTCCGCAGGGTCAGTGGATTCAACCACGCCGGCAGTTTCGGCGACAACTTGCTCAACAGAGTTAGTAAATTCCGCGACGTTAGCAGATTCTAGGACGTTAGCAGATTCCACAACTTCAGCAGAATCCCCGGCGACCTGTTCAGCAGTGAAGCCAGATTCGACCACCTGTTCAGCAGTAATAGCAGGTTCGACGGCGGTTTGGTCGAGGAAAATCTGCTCCACCGTTATTGGTTGAACTGCGTCTGTCGGCTCGAGCACCGGCGCATCCTGAAATTCTTGCGTGGATTCGGTGGAAAGAATTGATGAAGAGTCCACTTGCAGTGCCTCCTCAGATGGAGATGGAAACGGAATTACGCTTGGCGAGTCCGCTGGGCCCAGCGATTCTTCTTTTGTCACGGGCTCGTCGACGTACTTGGGCGCTGCGGCGAGATGCATGGTTCGCCAGTGCCTGACTTCAGTTGGGGCTGCTGCGACGGAAAAGGTCGGGGAGGAAATTGGATTGGCAATTGGTTTGGCGGCAACTGGAAAGGGCCTGACGTTTTTTGGGGCCGCCATTGCGGGCTGGCTTTGGGCGTTCTGATTGCCATGGGTCACCACCCAGAAGAGGATGGTCAAAGCGCAGGCGACAAAAACTGGAATTACGAACGGTTGAAAAAGCGCCACCATTAATCTGCCCACCTTTCCTTATGCCCTGTGTACAAATGAATCGTGCCCGTCGCCTCGCATCTCAGATAAGTTTCACTTTGCGACTCCCGATGAGTATGAATTACGAAAAGCCGTAGGCCCTATGGACTGGACGGTTCATATTCAACAGACTTGCGTACTAGAACTACTTTGGTCGAGGCCTCAGGGGGCACCCCCCGCTCGCTTTTGGGTGAATATCATTCCATGGGACTTATCGGCCGGGATCGTCCTAAGAATATCATTCTTAAAGGTTTATGGAGTCCTTGGCGGACCATCGCTACCTCCATAGAATCAGTAGGTTACGCCGATCACGCAGAAGCCCGCGCCAAGATTTTGATTTCCAAGGTTTTCAAAGAGCGTCGTTTGAAATTCTTGCGAACTGGATCATCGGCATGGGGTCTTCCGTGGAATTGGCCTGCAGTTACGTCCGGGGTTACAAGCCATACGTTCGCCTTATTGGATGCACCAAGGAAGCAGTGGGTGCACGGGGAATTTGAAGTGGATCGCGTGGAACTTGGCGCATGGGGGCCGCGCCGCGCGATCATCCGCGACTCTTTTTATTCCAGGATCCAATTGCCAGTTTTTTCTATGATTTGAAACCCGTAGAACATCTGATCCTGTGGGCGTTGTTCAATCCGCACCAGTCTTGCACGACCCACCAATCGTTCACTGCCCAGACCCAGCTCCAACTCGACCACGGTTCCTTTTTCCATGGCGATGTTCGCCACGCAGCCAAAACCGCTGGCGCTGACATTGTCCGTGGTTATCTGCGTCTGGAAATAATCTCCATACTTGTCTATTCCCCTCAAAACCATGCCTGTCCGCAAGTGAAGACGAGGCTCGCTGCGCCGATCTGTCGCACCCGCCTTCAGGGCCTCTGCGATGCACAGTTTTAGACGATGAAAATCCACCGGTTTTTCGAAGAATTCCCTGGCGCCGAGACCCAGACAAATTTCTCTGTAAATTTCGCGCGATTTTCCGGAGATGACAAAAATGGGGATCTGCTGAGTAAAACTGAGCGACGACAAGGTTTGGCACAATTCGAGTCCCGAATGACGGGGCATTCTCAAGTCCAGGAGGATGCAATCGGGCGGGTCCTGAAATACCATTTCCAATGCGAGTTTGGGATTCGCGGTGTCCACAACGTCATAATTGTCAGATAGCCTGGAATTTATCAATTTGCGGATGGCGTCATCGTCATCCACGACCAAAATTTTTGGCCTCCCTCGTGAGGGGTTCGAGGTCGCGGTAGTCATAGGAATTCCTGAATCTATTTAGTCCACTCCTGACGGGACGCGGACTTCGACGAGAGGCACGTCCCGCTTAAGGCGCCAAACTGGAGTCAGAACATTATGGATTGTCGGGAGCACTCTAATGAACTTCTTATATCAGCCATAACCTATCTGACACTGTAATACGATAGAAGGACATTTGAGTCCGCCGCTTAGACACCAAAGATTGTCGCGCAGTTGCGCAAAGAGCCGTGAATCACGTCATCTCGCGCCTTTATCAGGATTTCAACTTACCCGAAATACTGAAAATTCTTCCAGAAGTCGGGCCAGGATTGTTTCAGCCCTCGGCAGAGGTAAATTTCGGGATGGGATTGCGTCTCCTCGGTTTCCACTCCGTATTGATTCCAGGTTTTGGCCACCAACTGACAGGTGGTGAAATTCCTTTCGCCAAATTGGCGCGAGAAGCCCACCACGATTACAGTTTCGGGCGGAACATCGCCGTAGCCGTGGGCCCAGAAGGAATTGCCTCCGCTGATGGCCGGCGGCAGGCCGTATTGCGGGCCATAGAGATTGATGGCGCCCGCTTCGCCGTAATTTCCGGCCAGGACGGCGGTGCGGACGCGCTCCGATTCGGGCAGGGAGTTGCGGACTTGGGCCAGCGTTTGAACAAATTCCGGCCAGCCGATCTCGTCTCGGTAATCGCCGTTCAATTTTGAGGTAATTCTCCAAGCGCGGGAATTGATGGGCGCGATGGGCAGGGCGACAGCGGAGACCAGCAGCATGTCGAATGATAGCGCGGTGTAGGCCACCACCTTGATTGTGCGCGTGAAGCCACCCTTCAATGAAGATAGCCACCGCTCGCCCCAAACGCATCCGGCGGCGTAAAGCATGGGATATGCGGGGCCCATGTAATAGATGCGGGCCTTGAAAATGAAAAACACGGCCAGCGGGATAAGGTACATCCAGGCGAGAGGGCGATAGCGGCGGCCTTCCCGTGAGAACAGACAGAAATAAAGACCCGCGGCGGCGAGCGGAAGTGCCAACAACATTAAATTGATTTGGCCGGGTAGAAAATTGCTCGTGCGGCCGATGCGGATGTCGCGCGCGTGGATGGTCTGCAGAAATTCGAGCGAGACGAATTGGTGCTGCACTTGCCAGATTAGATTGGGCAGGAAAATCAGCAGGGAAATTGCCACGCCGTACCAGAGCCATCTCCCGGCCAGGTACCGGCGCGCTCCGGTGAAAAGTACCGCGGCCACAATCCCCGCGACCAGGAAGGCCATGGTGTATTTCGATTCCATGCCCAGGCCAATGGCGGCGCCGATGACCAGCCACCAGCGCGGGTTCTCAGTTTGCAGCAGGAACACCATGGAATAGGCGGCCAGGACCCAGAAAAAATAATCGAAGGAGACGTATTGCATGAGCGCCCCGCCGGCGATGCAGAAGGGAACCGCGGCCAGCGCCGCGATCAATTGCCCGGTGCGGTGGGCGCCCATGGCGCGGGCCATCAGTCCCGTGAGAATGACGGCGGCGGCTTCGGCCAGTGCGGCGAAGAAACGGAATCCGGCGAGTGAGGTGCCGAAAAGAGTCAGGGAGACCCGGGCGAAAAAGGGAGTGATGGGAGGATAGGCGATGTAGCCCCAGGCCAGGTGGCGCGCGTCGTCCAGAGTGGCCAGCTCGTCGCGGTGGAAGCCGTAGCGGTTGCCGGTGAGCACGTGGGCGATGACTGTGGCCAGCGCGATGTAGGTGAGAATGGCGGTGTCGCTGGACCAGACGGAATGGTTTTCGGCGGCGATGGCGGGCAAGCTGGCGATATCGGGTTGGGATTCGTTTCGCATTGCGGCGCGGGTGATGATACTACTGGAGGGATTCGGGGCGCAGGCGTTCTTGCAAAGAATATCCGACTAATCTCCAGCGGCGAGTCGCTCCACCATTGAAATATCCCGATTCACTGCACTACCACGGAAATGTTTGTGGTATGCATGGTAGAGCCGCTTGTGGCCGTAATGGTGACCGTGTAAGTTGCCGGCGTCGTCCCTGGGTTTGGATTGCCCGTCGGACCACCGCCTCCGCCGCTGCCACCGCAACCAGTCATCGCCAGGACCGCGACCAGCGTGAAAACGCTCAATGGTGCTATCCTCCAGATTATGCGGTTGTCGGCCCCGATCCCTCGTTTTGAAAAGAAGGAACCGCCAATTGTCAGGATCAAGAGGATCCCCAAGATCGCCGCGAAGCTCGCGACCGCCGGCAACCGGCCTGGAACTATTGGCCGTGGCTGCCGAGGATTCCAGAGCAGCGCCGACGAAGGCGCGGTCGTAGTGAATGTCAACTGTGTAGGCTGGCTTGTCACAGTTGAGCTTAACGTCAACGGGTTTTGATTGAACATGCACCCCGGCGTATCCGTAAGGTTGCTGGGGGATACGGAGCAAGTTAACGCGATTGATCCCGTAAACCCGCCCGTCGCTGACAATGTAATAATTGAACTGCCCGTGAACCCTGGGGTGATCGTTCCCATGGCCGTAAAGGAAATTGTGAAATCAGGAACCGCGGTCACGGTCTCCGTCAGCGATGCGTTAGAGGTCATATAATTGCCGTCGCCGCTGTAGTTGGCCTGAACCTGCACTGCCCCAGGTGAACCAAAAGTCTTACTTATTTGGGCCACCCCATTTGTGAGCTGAACGATGTCGAACTCTGCATTGTTAAAGATGAAGTCGACGTTACCCATTGGTTGAGCAGGACCGGGGCTTGATGCCGTAATGGTAGCTTTAAATGTCACGTTCGTAGACGTTGTAGCATTGAGGTTCGAGGAGGTGAGGGTAGTGGTTGAAGCCACAGGTGCTACCGTCACATTAAAAAAACCCATCGAACTCGCGTAGTTAGAGTCCCCGGCGTAGCTTGCGATGATCTGCGAAGTGCCACCTGGAACGGCGTTTGTCGTGATTTGCGCTTGAGAGTTTGTCAAAGGCGAAGATCCAATCATGATCCCATTCGAAGTACTAAACGTTACCGTTCCGCTCGGAGGAGTGCCGGCAGACTGATTCGGAGTCACCATGGCGGTTAGTGTTACGGTCTGCCCGTATTGAATCGAAGGAGCTGAGAGCATAAGGACGGTGGTGGTGGAATAAACCTCATCTATTGAGAGAGGAGCGGATGTTGAGGTCTGGTAGTTCTGATCTCCATTGAATCGTGCAGTAAGCGTGTGTACACCCGGAGGGCCGGAGATAGAATATGGCGCGATATCATCCAGCTCCATGAAACCAAATGGAGATCCTGGCGTGACCGGGAAAAATCCAACGTCACCCCCAAATCCCGAAGCGATCTGCGTGCTCCCGTCGATTAACGCAAAAGAGTTGTTGGGGAAGGCTCCCTTGACGCCCAGATTGGCTGTTTTCATGAGGATCTCAATTTGTGAAAAGCCGCCGATCACAGCCTTTGTCAGGGGTTGAGCTGACGGAAAAGTTGTGACCGTGGTTGCCGGCGTCACTGTAACCGCGGCATTCACCGAAGAACTCGTATAGCTGTTGTCGCCGCTGTAGTTCCCCGTAAGGTTATGGCTCCCACCCGCGAGCTGCACAGTCAGATTCTCGGCGATAGCTGCGCTATTCAAATTGGTCGCGGCGCCCTGAGGCAGTGGCGCACTATTATCCAGGAATGAAACAGAGCCGGTTGGGCAGGCATAGGTTAAAGCTAGGGTTATGGAGTTCAAGCATGTGGAGCCGCTTGCGTTGGTGACGTCTGCCCGGAGCAAATAAAGCGCCAAGTACGGCACTGTTGTGGCATTCGAGTTCGTTATATTTCCGGTTGTCAAATCAAACGTCACAATCGAGAGGGCGGTGCGGCTGGCTTCCGGATTTACGGTGACGGTGACTTGCGCGGAGTCGCTTCCGCCGTAGTTTGCATCCCCTTCATAATGCGCCTTCACATTATAGGAACTGCCCCCCGGGAGCTGAGCGGTAGTGCCCGATGCGTTGCCGTTACTCAAACTAAATGTGGCAAATCCCGGTACAGCGCCGCCGGACTGCTCGGCAATCAAGGAAACATCTCCAGTGGGCTGCGGTGCGGCAGGCGTCACCGAAATCGCGGCGGCGACCGGAGTGCCGTGGGTCACGTTCACCGCACTGCCGCCGTTCAGCGTCAAAGTTGTGGTCGAGGAGCTCCTGTTGACGGAACCCCATTCATTTACCAGGTTGAAAGCATTCACAGAGCCCAATCCCGTGGCCAGATCGTAGCCTGATGTGACGGGGTAGCCGGAAAGGACGCCATATGTGTCACTGGGGTTCGTAACGGTGCAATTTGCGCTCGATGCGGCGCATGGCATGGCGATGGTTCCGGAAGTAACGTCGTTGAAGATGCAGGTATTCAAAGGACTAGCGCTCGAATTGCAATTCGATGGAGGTTGCTGTGAGGCGAGCGCATATAAAACATAATTGGGATTGCCCTGACGCGACCCCGTCTTTTGGTTTACGAGCGCCAGTATGCCCGCGAAGGCCGGCGAAGATGCCGAGGTGCCGCCGATGCCCAAGAATCCATTAGGGCAAATAGAACCCGGGGTTTGATCCTGCTGGCAAATAATATAAGAGCTGCCTTGGAAGCCATCGCTGGCAAAAAGGGAAACGTCGGGCAAGTCGCGTGCTCCATCTGCAGGCACTCCGGTCCCGCTTTGCCAGGCTGGTTTTGGGTACCCGCCCGAGCAGTTCAATGGAGAGGGACCCGTTGGCGCTGTGCAGTTGCTCTTTCCCCCGCCGCCACCCACGGTCGCAACGAATCCAGTCAATTGGAAATTGTTGCAGTTTGTCTCGGGATTTATGCTGAAACCAATTCGCGGGTCCCCGAAAATAGCGTTCGTACAGGAATCGTTCCAAGCTGTCTCTGGGATATAGCCGATCGCAGATTGCCCCGTCACAAGATTGTTTGTGGGGTTCCAATACTGCTGGGCATTAAAAACTTGATTGAAGTCAGTCCCCCCAACCGCGACGTTATATGGAGTGGAGGCGAAACCGCTTACTTGAAGCCCATTAACCGCGGGCTGTGGTGTGTTTCCTTGGAAGTGATCGCATGCCGCCGATCCGGAATCACCGGACGCGACAAAAGCCGATATTCCTTGGGCCGAGGCCTGCTGCCAAATGGTTTTGTAAAACTGGTTCCAGGCGGACCCCATGAAAAGTTCGCACACCCCGTAGCTTTCGCTCATTACCGGGGCAAGGTTGTTGTCAACAATGTAGAGAGCGGAGAGGTCCACGCCCAGCGTGGTTTCCGTGGACCGGGAAGCAACTAAATCGATGGTTGCGCCCTTGGCCACCCCTCCCGACAATTGGACGTCCAGGTCAGCTTCTGTCTCATCGCCCGGCACGAGACCGGGATCGGGGCCGTCCAGGATCACATTTACTGGATTGGCCAGCAGTCCGAACATAGCCCGGAAGGCCGCCACGTCATAGGGATTTATGTTTGTCTCAGCAACAATGGCGATTGTTTGTCCGGTGCCGTCAATCGGCGTTGCTGCATTCCAAAGCGGCAATACATTGTAAATTGCCGCGAAATCGTAAGGACCGAGGCCATAGCATGGAATGTCTTGGCCCGTATTGGGATTGAATCCGCATGTATAGGTAAGGTCAGGTTCGACCGGCTCCAGCTTAGAACTGCCTTTTCCTCGCTGATACGTTCCTACGACGCGGTGCATCGGCTTTGCGCGAAAACCGTTCAATGAGTGAATGCCCGCTATCACTTGGGCAAGAGCCGACGGAATCTGTGGATCGCCGACATTCGCCCATGCCTCTTCTCCATTGGCGCGAAATCTGTGAAGTTCGGTGTGAAATGCCTCGCGTACTTGGCCGGCTGATCCTGAAAACTCGATGAACATCCGGCTCGAACTCACTCTCGAGATCGTGAACCCGTGTGATGCGAGCCAGGCATTCACCGTCTGAATATCTTCCTCGGCGACGCCAAATTGCGCTCCAAATTCGCTGGGGGTGAGCCATTGATGGTAGCTCCCGGAATCATGAGTCTGTTGCGCATCGAGCAATTGTCCTAGCGCCTGTTCTTGTTCCGGACTTCGTTGCAGCACAAGGATCAGACGCCTCAGTTGCAGGCTGTCCGGTGCAAGGCCCAGGTCCTGCCCCTGTGTCGCCAGTGGATGTACGTTTCCGGCCAATGAAATACGCTTGCTTTCGTCGACAGTTGCCGCCAAACGTGGTTTTGCCATGGTAAGAGCGCGGGATGAAACCTGCGGAGGCATTGGCGCTTGCGCCCGAAGTGGCGGACCTGGAAAAACGTAAACCAATGCCATTAGCAAAAATGCGGACAGAACAGACTTGTCGGGATTTGTCGTCATGGTGGCTGGACACCTCAAATCGACTTTTTCCTTCGCGCAACTCAAAAATGCGCACGATCCCGTTTCGAACAAGTTCGTTAGGGGACACTAAGCCGGTCACGACGCGAGATCATACTACCTGGTGCCATAGCCTACATCGTAATGTCCCAGATTGGAACTAGAATATGTATAACTGGAGTTTGCCTGCGGAAGGCCAGAAATAGTGTCGAATTTTCGGAATTCTCAAGTGGTGTCCAACCTTCCCCAAGGGGAGAGTCTTATTTGGTGTCAATTAAGTTGCGGAGCTTGCGACCGGCGAGGGGTATTTCTTCTGCCGGAGTACTTCCGAAACCCAAGATAAATCCAGGGCGCGGCGCCTCGCCCAGGTAGAAGGGCGACAGAGGCCAGACCCAAAGGTCTTGGCGGGCCGCTCGTTCGGAAATATCTACATCGCGGCTTCCGGCCGGTAGTTTTACTGCCAAATGCATGCCGGCATCGCCGCCATGCACTTCGGCCATCGATCCGAGTTCCTTACTTATGGAATCTACAAACGCACTCCTCCGTTCGCGATAGAGAACCCGCATCCTGCGAATGTGACGCGCAAAATGCCCTTCGCCCATGAAGTCTGCCAGCACTTCTTGATGAAACGTCGGGGGACCCAGGTCCATGGCCAGGCGGATGCTTTGAAAATGGTCGACCATGCGTGGCGGTTTCAGTGCCACGACAGCTACTTCCCATGCATCGCCGTTCACCACTCCAACAACGATAAACCGGCCCTCGGGCCCCTTCAGAATCGTGTTCACCTGCGCCATTTCGTTCGGCAAGACTACGTATGAGGGGGCGATATTTTTCCGAAGGACTGCCAGCCTTAACCTATCGTCTTTGACAACCTCTAAGCGAATCGCCATTGTGGCGTCTGAGTAGGTCTACCGGCCACAACGACGACAAGCAACCCGAAAGAAAGCATAACTGCGGCAAGCCGGGTGGGCGTAGTTGTGAAGTTGTTTTCATGACGATGGACCACGGATGGAGTAGAGCATCCGGGGACTTATCCGCGGAGTACCTCGAGGTGTACCCGAAATCAAAATCAAATTCAGAACTGATACTGCGGCCACCCGTCGATCCACGATGCCAGTTCTGGGCCGATTTCTGCCGGAACGGCTTCATCGCGGGGCACCGGAGGAAGAAAAGACGCGTGGCAGGCGAGCATCCACGGCGGGTAGCGCGGGGAATGGCGCGTGAGGCTCAGTCTGATACCAGTACGCAACACTGTAGAAATTGTCGCCGCGATCGTTGGCGGAGCCGTGCTCAATGGTGGCGCGAAGGGATTTCGTGAAGGTAATCGGCGAATCGAGATGGAAACGATAAACGGACCAGCGCGAGCCTTCCCTTTCAGGCCCGACGACGGGAGCGCCGTAAAGCGGATAATTGAACTGCTTCCCGCCGAAATCCCAGGCGCCTAGAAAATAATCCTCGGTGCCGGTACCGTTGATGGATGGAAGGTGCTCGCCATCAACGAAAAACATGTCGTCGCCTTCTCCCCACCAACCATCGGCATTTTCGATCACCGACATCGTGACACCGGCAAAATGGCCGCGTCCGGAAGCTTCCATCCAGACGTAGTTATTGGCGCCATCGAGATTCGTCTTTGCGTTGGGAAATGCGTGATTTGGAGCGGCTTGGCGATATTGTGCGTGAAAATAAAGAATATCGTTGGGAAGAGGTTTGCTGTAGGCACGGTAATCAATGTTCCAGTAGATGGCGTCGGCTGCCTCGCGTCCCTGATTTTCAATGACGATGCGCGCGTGTCTGCGAAACGGCATCGGGAAAAAAGAATTCAAGGCTTTATCTCCGCCCACCTGAATGGGCTTCGATTGCCAGAGAAAATAATCGCCGAGTCCCAGGCCGAAGAAATCGCCGACGGGAGCTTCAACGCTGGGAGTTGCCTCCGCGTCCCAAAACATGCGCAACACAATTTTCTTCAAGTGGAAGCGCTCGCCGCTGGCGATGGTGATCCAGACATGAGTGATTTCGCCGGGACCGTCCACGTCGAGCAAAGTTAAGGTCTGCCCGGCAGGAAGGGCGCGGTAGTCTTCATTGCCGCCGGTGCGGTCGTAGCTCGAGGAGCGATTTTGCACGTAGTCCTGCGGCGAGGTGAGCGCCTGCAAATTGTCGCGCGAAGACTGAGCAAAAACTGCGGCGGAAACCGCAAGGAATGCCGCCGCGAAAATCGCGGCGCGGGCCATTCGAGGATTCATTTGCACCTCCCAATGTTCGGCTGGGATTGTACTCGTTTGGGGGAGGAGCGCCAGAAGAGGTTGCGGGGGCGGGTGGGCCGGCATTTCTTAGATTCTTGATGGTTGCCGAAGCGCACTTGCGGGTTATACCACTGGAGTAATTCACCTCAGAGTAATCTGGTCATAGGAGGGCCGCACGATTTTGCACGGCCAGGGGTACCCCGTTCCTTCCGGTGGAAATGGCGGGGACTTTGATTTTGCATGCCGAAGAATCTGGATCGTTCTAACGGCGATGGGGGGGTTGGTGATTTCTCCTTGCGCTGGGCTTTTTGTAGCGGATATGCTGTGACCCGCAATGCCATCAGGATATTTGGTCTTCAGGTAAGCGCTTACAAAAGGCCCCCATGGACGATTTGACGTTTCTTCCAGCTTCAGAAATGGCCGCCAGGATCCGCCGCAAGGAAATATCGGTTGTTGAATTGGCTGAAGCACACTTGTCCAGGATCGATCGGGTAAATCCGCGAATCAACGCCATCGTTTCTCTGGATCCGGAACGCATCCGCCGGGAGGCGCGGGCGGCGGAAACGGCCGTTCTGCGCGGGCAACCGTTGGGGCCGCTTCACGGCGTTCCCATCACCATTAAGAGCTCTATAGACGTGCGCGGTTTTCCTTGCGAGGCCGGGACTAAGCTGCGCTCCGGAAACACCCCAGAAGCCGACGCGCCGCTCGTAAGACGGCTCAAGGCGGCAGGTGCCATCGTCTTGGGAAACACGAATGTGCCCGAGCTCCTGATGGCCTATGAGACCGACAATTTGCTCTACGGAAGGAGCAACAATCCGTGGGATTTGGAGCGCACCCCCGGGGGATCAAGTGGTGGAGAGGCTGCGGCAATCGCAGCCGGTTGCTCGGCGGGGGGCGTGGGAAGCGATGGAGGGGGTTCGATCCGCGTGCCCGCGCACTTCTCCGGCATCTGCGGGCTGAAGCCTACTCCCGGGCGGATTCCCGCTACAGGTCATTTTCCAGGCTCCTTGGGGCCCTTTACGCAACTCGGGGTGGTTGGCCCCATGGCTCGCACCGTGGGCGACCTTGAATTATTGTTCGAAGCGATGGCAGGCCCCGACGACGGCGATGTCCGATCCGCGCCTGTACCAGTGCGGCGCCTAGATGCGAAGGCGCTGCCGCGCGATCTACGGATTGGCTATTTTGAGGATGACGGCATTGCTCCTGTCACGCTGGAAACGCGTCAAGCGGTTCGCAAGGCGGCGAAATCACTCCAAGATCAGGGATTCACTGTTGAGCCGTTTCGGCCCGAAGGCTTGGAGCGCATTCGCGAATTGTGGTGGTTTTTCTTTGGGTTGGTCGGTGGCCAGGTTTTGGGGCCGCTGATTGACGGCCATGAAGCAGAGTTGAGTCCTATATTGTTGGAGTTCATGGGACTCGTCCGTGCCTCCCCCCCACTAACCTTGAGCCAACTCCTGGACGCTTGGATGGAACGGGATCAATGCAAGATTCGATTTCTCGAACAGATGCGCCAGTACCCCGTACTGCTCTCTCCAGTCTGTTCCGTGCCGGCTTTTCGTCATGGAGAAAGGAAATGGGAGATTGACGGCAAGGAAGTTGGGTATTTGGACTCGATGCGTTACACGCAATGGTTCAACCTGTTGGGAAATCCCGCGGTAGTAGTCCCCGTCGGCAAGTCAACGGAGGGCTTACCCATAGGAGTACAATTGGTCGGCAGGCACTACGAAGAAGAAATCATTCTTGCGGTTGCTAAGTGTGTTGAACGGGGCTGCGACGGGTGCGAACACCCACCGTGCTAAGCGGGGATCCTCCTCCGATGAAAAATCTCATTCGCGGTGTGGGTGTTTTGGCATTATCGGGCGCATATTTGTATGCGCTTCCATCCCCAACCATCATCTACTACGCGATTGTGTTTTTGCACGCCCTGATCGGGGTCGCGGTTTCCATCGCGTTGTTGTTGCGTTTGTGGCGTCACTTGCAGCGGATGAATTGGACTGCGCGTTTTGGGTGGTTGCTTTTGGCGGGCGGAGCGAGCTGCGGTGTCGCACTGATTTTCACAGGCGCGCTTCGAGCGCTTAACCCGGTCTTCTACCTTCACATTGGGTTGAGCTTTGGTGGCGTAATCTTATTGATCGCGAATTGGCTGCGAACCAAAGCGTGGGTTCCTTCGCGCCCAATTACTCGAGTCATTGCCTACACTTCTTTAGGTTTAGTTGTTGCTGCATTCGCGGGGTCGGCGTGGTGGGCCCGCAATGTGGTTTGGGATAGAGCTTATGTAATCAGAAACCCGAGCGAGCCGCCGGTCACAATGAATGGCGAAGGTGACGGCCCCCAGGGCCCCTTTTTCCCCAGTTCGGCTCAGACCCTGCATGGCGGGTACATACCCTCCAAGTTTTTTATGCAATCGGATGCGTGTAAGCGCTGTCATGAAGACATCTACAACCAATGGACCAGCTCCGCGCACCATTTCTCTTCCTTTAACAACCAGTGGTACCGCAAGAGCATTGAGTACATGCAGGATGTCGCCGGCGTCCAGCCGTCGAAGTGGTGCGCGGGCTGCCATGATCCCGCGCTTCTATTCAGCGGGAAGTTCGATATTCCCATTAAAGGGCAGGTGGATACGGCCGAGGCGCAGGCGGGAATGGGTTGCATGATGTGCCACTCCATCGTCCAGGTGAAAAGCACCATGGGCCAGGGCGACTTTGTTTTGGAATATCCGAAAATGCATGAGTTGGCATCCAGTGAAAACCCGTTGGTCCGCGGCCTGCATGATTTTCTGATCAAGTTGAATCCCGAACCGCATCGGCGGGCATTTTTGAAGCCGTTTATGCGGACGCAGACCGCCGATTTCTGTTCCACCTGCCATAAGGTCCATTTGGATTTTCCTGTGAATCATTATCGTTGGACGCGGGGGTTCAACGAATATGACAACTGGCAAGCCAGCGCTGTTTCAGGGCTGGGAGCGCGGTCGTTCTACTATCCTCCGCAGCCGCAAAAATGCGCGGACTGCCACATGCCGCTGACGAAGTCCACCGATTATGGAAACATCCAGGGCGTTGTCCACTCGCATCAATTCCCGGCGGCGAACACCGCCTTGCCGTTTGTGAATCAGGACGCCGGGCAATTCGCTATGACAGAAGCATTCTTAAAAGACAAAATCGTGAGCGTGGACATTTTCGCGCTTTCCACCGCGACCGCAAGGGACCAGAGCGGAGAGGTACCGCGGCAGGAGTTGTCGACGACTTTCGCCGTCGGAGAAGAAGCGGAAGTGAACGGACCCACGGTTGACGCTGGCCCGGCGATACCGGTGACGGCTCCCCTCAATCGAACGGATGCAGTTGTCAGGCGAGGTGATTCCGCGCGAGTGGACGTGGTGGTGCGCACGCGAAAAGTGGGCCATTTTTTCCCCGGCGGCACAGTGGACGCTTTTGATGTTTGGCTCGAACTTGAAGCCACGGACGAAAAGGGCCAGGTCCTCTTCTGGAGCGGCAAGGTTGAGGACGACGGCAGGGGGCCGGTAGAGAAGGGTGCCCACTTTTATCGCTCGCTCCTGGTGGACGCGCGTGGCAATCCCATCAATAAACGAAACGCCTGGGCCGCACGCGCAGTGGTGTATGTGCACTTGATCCCGCCGGGCGCGGCGGATACGGTGCATTTCCGCATCCACATCCCGGAATCGGCGGGCGAACACATCACCATGACCGCGAAACTGAACTATCGAAAGTTTTCCTGGTTCAACACACAGTTCTCATTCGCCGGGGTGCGCAACCCTGCACAACCGTCCCCTGATTTCACGGCAGATTACGACAGCGGCCAGTGGATCTTTACAGGTCCGACCGACAATGTTTCCGCGAAGGTGAAAGAGATTCCGGTCTTGCCGATCATTACCATCGCTGAAAACACTCAGACCTTGCGCGTTGTTCCCAGTGGCACCAAGCTTCCCCCTCCAAAAGTCGAACTCGCGAGGGAGGATTGGGAACGCTGGAACGACTATGGCATCGGGCTGCTGCTTCAAGGTGATTTGAAGGGCGCCGAGGCGGCATTTCAGAACGTCGCGCAGATCGACCCCAAGAATCCTGATGGTTGGGTGAATATCGGGCGGGCGGACGTGCAGGAGGGAAATCTGAGCGGCGCGCGCGACGCTCTGGAGAAAGCATTGACGCTTCAGCCCGATCTCGCTCGAGCCAATTACTTCTATGCGCGGGTCGCAAAGGATGAGGGCAATTTCGATGACGCCCTGAGCCATTTGCGCAAGGCCATGATCCAGTATCCCGAGGACCGCGTCGTGCACAACGACGTAGGACGCATCTTGTTTTTGCAGCGCCGCTTCTCGGATGCCGTGAAGGAATTTGACCAAGTTCTGGCGATTGATCCCGAGGACTTGCAAGCGCATTATAACCTGATGCTGTGCTACACCGGTCTGGGCAAACCAGAACTTGCCAAGGAACATGAAGAGCGCTACCTGCGATTCAAAGCCGATGAGGCTGCCCAATCCATCACTGGGAATTACCGCATCCTTCATCCTGAAGACAACAACGAGCGGCAGCCCATTCACGAGCACGTTTCGGTGCCGCTCGGCCCGCCGGCCAATCCGAAAGTGGTTTCGCGCATTCCCTCCGTACGTGATAATTCCGGGCCAGCGAATCCGTGAAGCGCACCTTTTTAACATCGTGGGTTTTGCTTGGCGCTGCGGGAGTCTTTGCGTCTTCACTGGGCATGGCGCAAGCCCCGGCGCCCGGTATCCAGTTTCGTGACATAACGCAGGCGGCAGGAATCCGCTTCGTTCATAACAATGGCGCCTTCGGAAAGAAATATCTGCCGGAAACTTTGGGGCCGGGATGCGCCTTCATTGATTACGACAACGACGGCTGGCCGGACATCTTGCTTGTCAATGGAATGGATTGGCCCGGGCACCACACTCACGCTTCAACGCTCCAGCTCTACCACAACAACCACGACGGGACCTTCACCGACGTCACACGCCAGGCAGGGTTGGCGGTCGAAATGTATGGGATGGGAGTTGCGATTGGGGACTACGACAACGATGGATATGATGACATCTTTGTTTCCGCGGTTGGTCAGAGCCACCTATTCCACAACAACGGGAATGGCACGTTTACGGATGTGACCAAACAAGCGGGCCTCTGGGGACCGAATGAATTCAGCACCAGCGCCGCGTGGGTGGATTACGATCGCGACGGCCACCTGGATCTTGTGGTGGGGAATTACGTGCAGTGGTCACCCGAGACCGACTTATTTTGCACTCTCGACGGCACTCAAAAATCCTATTGCACTCCGGAGTCGTATAAGGGGGCTTCCGTCCGCCTCTGGAGAAACCGCGGCGACGGCACTTTTGAGGATGCCACGCGCAAGGCTGGCCTGTATGACCCAACCTCCAAGAGTCTGGGGATCGCGGTACTCGATTACGATAATGATGGCTGGCCCGATTTGCTGATCTCCAATGACACCCAGCCCAACAAGCTCTACCACAATAACGGCAACGGAACTTTCACGGAATCGGGTGTGGCCGCTGGAATTGCCTTCAGTGAAGACGGCGTGGCACGCGCGGGAATGGGTGTGGATGCCGCGGATTACGACCGTTCCGGACGGCCGAGCATAATCATTACCAATTTTTCAAACCAAATGCTGGCGCTTTACCACAACGAGGGCCACGGATTGTTTGTGGATGACGCGCCACGCTCGGAAGTGGGCCGTTCAAGTTTGCTGACGCTGGGATTCGGCTGCTTTTTTTTCGATTACGATCTGGACGGCTGGCTGGATATTTTTGTCGCCAACGGACACATTGAGGATCAAATTGAACGCGTGCAAAAACGCGTTACTTATGCCCAACCGCCGCACCTGTTCCGCAACACAGGTGGTGGAAAGTTTCAGGAAGTGACCCGGCAACTTGGGGCGGCATTTGGCGCTCCGCGCGTAGCCCGCGGCGCGGCTTATGCAGATATTGATAATGATGGCGTCCTGGATTTGCTCATCACCACAAACGCGGGCCCGGCCAAGCTATTTCGTAACGACGGCGGTGTAAATCACAGCCTGCGGGTCAAGCTAATTGGCTCAAAATCAAACCGTGACGGCATCGGCTCGGTGGTCAAGGCGACGTCAGGAGGCGAAAGCCAATCCCTGATGTTGCGAAGCGGGTCGAGCTATCTTTCACAAAGCGAGCTGGTGCTGACATTTGGCTTGGGTCAGCGCGTTGCTGTAGACCATCTCGAAGTGCGATGGCCCAGTGGACAGGTGGACCAAATGGATAGTATTGCTGCCGGACAAACTGTCACGATAAAAGAAGGCGGGGGCATCATTGCGAAGCGGCCATACAACAAACCTCGGAACTGATTTGAAATCGGGGAACCGCATACTCTTGCCATTCTGTTTAGTCGCGATGGTGGCAGTCGCGATCTTCGCCGATAGTCCCATGGCCGGCAATTACTTTTCCTTTCAGGGCGGGGTAGTCACCCGTAGGGCGACAAAATCAACAAGTCCATCGGACAGCAAAAACGATGCCGCTCGTTTGAATAATCTGGGCGTCGCCTACATGAATCAACAGGATTTTGACAGAGCCCTAAAACTATTTGACCAGGCGTATGCGCAGGACAGCGAGCTTTATGTGGCATGGCTCAATCGCGGAATTGCTCTCTTGAATCAGCAGCACCTGGATGAAGCGCTGAGAGTTTTGCAAGATGCAGCCGCTCGCCTGCCAAATGACGCGCGCGTGTGGTACAACCTGGGGATTTTATTCCGGGCGCAAAACCAACCGGATAAATCCGTGCAGGCTTTTGAGCACGCCGCACAACTTGCCCCCGGCGACGCCGACGCGCCTTATTTCCTCGGCGTGATGTACACCGAACTTCAAGAATATGATGAGGCCATTCCGGCTTTCAACCGAGCCCTGGCCATCAATCCATTCCACGCCTCCGCGGAATTTGGACTGGGCCGGGCCTATCAGCGCAAGAATGATTCGGCGAATGCCAGCGAACATCTCGCCCGCTTCCAAAAACTGGTCCAGGATAAATTGGGCTCTCCCATCAGCTTGAGATACGGCGACCAGGGTCCACTTTCCCTGGCGGAGGATGCGCTTGCCGCGCCGCCCCGCGTGCCCTCCGCGATTCCCGTCCGCTTTACGCCCGTTAGCGCTGATGCAAGTCTGCGGAGCAAGACTCCAGGCGTTGGGGCCTTGTCGGCAGGCACGGGCGCTTGCTGGCTTGATTACAACAACGATGGGCGGCCCGATTTATTTTTGGTCAATGGCTCCACAGAAGGCAGCAGTGTTTTGCTGAAGAACACGGGAGACGGGCACTTTGAGGATGTAACCCACGCCGCCCAATTGGATGTTCCCGGCGCCGGGTTGGGCTGCGCCGCGGGGGATTACGACAACGATGGAAAAACGGACCTGGTGGTTGCCTACCGCGATGGAATCCGCCTATTTCGCAATCAGGGAGATGGAACATTTCGAGATGTGACCGAATCGGCGGGCATCCGGCGCGCGAAAAATCCCGTCAGCGTCGCTTTTGTTGACTACGACCACGACGGCGACTTGGATCTGTACGTTGTTTATTCTTCGACTGCTCCGGGCGCTCCTGCCCGGAATGAATTGTGGCGCAACAATGGGAATGGCACCTTCACCGATTGGTCGGAACAATCGGGCTTGGGCGTCCCTGCAACCGGGGCTGGTGTCCTGGCAACGGATTTCAATAACGATCGCGCCGTGGACCTTGTTCTCACCGGAACAGAAAACACGGCTGTAATTTATCTGAATCCCCGGGAAGGCCGTTTCAAATCAATTCCCGCGTGGGATCCACAAAAAGAAAAGCTGCCGCCCACCGTTGGAGTTGTCGCTCTCGATTTCGATAAGGATGGCTGGATGGATTTGGCTTTCACCCATGCCGGCGGTCCCGGACTTACGTTGTGGCGCAACGTTGAGGGCAAGCGCTTGGAGCGCGTGCCCCTGCCGGATTTCCATTGGGATCGCGGAAGCGGTTTGGCCGCGCTCGATTATGACAACGATGGCTGGATCGATCTTATTGCCGCGGGCGAAACAGCAAGCGGCGGGGAATTGCGTCTCCTGCGAAATATGGGCCCGGCAGGATTTGCCGATGTAACGAAAGCTGTGGGGCTGGATCGCGTGAAGCTCTCGCATCCGCAATCCCTGACCACAGCCGACTTCGACAGCGACGGCGATTCAGACATCCTGGTGACGCAGGCAGACGGGCCGCCGGTTTTGCTGCGTAACGATGGCGGAAACAAAAACCACTGGCTGCGTCTTTCACTTAAAGCCGTGGGCGACAACAAGAGTTCTGCAGGGACAAAAGTGGAAGTCTTTGCGGGCGCACTCTATCAAAAGTGGGAAATCTCCGCCGGATCAGGCTATTTGGGGCAAAGCTCAACCGACCTTCTTGTTGGGTTGGGAAGCCAGCGCGAAGCAGACATTGTTCGCCTGCTTTGGCCCACGGGAGTCCCCCAAGACGAAATCCATATTGCCGCGGGCGCGACGCGCAGCATCACGGAACTGGACCGCCGTGGAAGCTCATGCCCGGTGCTCTTCGCTTGGGCCGGTGACCACTATGAATTTATCGCCGATATGATTGGGCCGGGGATTGTCGGCCACTGGGTCGCGCCGGGCGAGCGCAACATCTCCGACCCAACGGAATATATGAAAGTGGATGGCGGGCTGGTGCGTCCGCGAAACGGCCGCCTGAGTTTCCGGTTTGCAGAGCCCATGGAAGAGGTGGTGTACCTCGATCAAGTGCGTTTACTCGCGGTTGATCATCCGGCAGGCGTCGAGGTTTATCCCAACGAACGCTTCCTCAGTAATCCACCCTTTCCTGAATTCAAAGTCATCGCCAGCCGCGGGGCTCATTCTCCTCTCGGCGCGCGCGACGATCGCGGCCGAAATGTCCTGCCGAATCTGTTGACCTCCAACCGTCATTATGTCGACGGGTTTGACCTGGTCCCGTTCAAGGGGTTTGCAAAAATGCACGCATTGGAATTGGACCTCGGCGAGTGGGATTCCTCCAAGCCGCTGCGGCTCCTGATGCATGGCTTCACTGACTACTTCACGGCCACCTCCATGTATGCGGCGGATCAGGCAGGCATGAAGCCCATAGCGCCATACGTCGAGGCCCGCGATCCATCCGGCAAATGGGTGCGGGTGATTGACGACATGGGATTTCCCGCTGGGTTGGCGCGCACCATGGTGGCAGACCTTACCGGCCATTTGCCACCCGGAACACGAACAATTCGCCTGGTCACAAACTTGATGATCTATTGGGATCAAATCCTGATAGATAACACCGCCGATGGCCCCGATGGATCCGACTATCGCGTCACGGAAGTCCCGCTGGCCGAAGCATCACTGGCTTTTCACGGGTACCCCCGCGAGAAGCATGGCGACCTTTCTGGGGACATCTATTACGTTCACGAAGATGTGAGTCCCACCGGCCCTTATGCCCGTCCGGTGGGAAATTACACGCGCTATGGCGACGTAACTATCCTTTTGAAGGATTCCGATGATCGATTTGTCGTGTTTACCTCCGGCGACGAAAACGATTTGGAATTCGACCCCGCTGGGCTTCCCCAATTGCCGGCTGGATGGAAACGAGACTACTTCTTCTTTGCAGATGGCTTCACGAAGGACATGGATTTCTATGCGGCGAACGCCTATTCCGTTGACCCGCTGCCATTCCACAAGATGTCCGGCTATCCCTACCCGGCAACGCAGAGCTATCCCGGCGACGCGACGCACTTGAATTACTTATTGGATTACAATACGCGACCGATATCAGAAGTGGGAACACCTGCCTATCGCTTCCGGTTCCCGCCCGCATTGAAGGACTGACGTTCGTTATACAGATACTGTTTTTTGGTTTGCGCCCGCCGCGTTCACCGCTTCCGCGGTCTGAATCAGGGCTGGAAGAATCCCGCCGAAGGCAGTCTTTGATGGCTGGCCGAATTCAAAATAAATCTTTCGGTATAGCGGATAGAGCCCGTCATACACAGCCTGCGCGGAAACTTCCGGTTCAAATACTCTGAACGGCGGGCAGATTTTTTCTTGCGCCTCCTCGATGGTCTTGAATGCTCCCGCGGCCAGAAAGGCGAAGATCGCAGAGCCCATGCTCAGGACACTCTTGGCAGGCACCAGAACCGTGCGGCCGAATACATTCGCATAGATTTGATTGAGGACGTCATTTTTTTGCGGGATACCGCCGGCATTGATCACCCGCTTGATCTCCACTCCATTTTCGGACATGCGCTCCAGGATAACGCGGGTGTGCAATGCCGTGCCCTCGATGGCGGCGAACAATTCATCCTGCGCCGTGGTTTGCAGTTTCCACCCAATGGTGATCCCGCCCAGATTGGGATTGACCAGCACGGTACGGTCGCCGTTGTCCCAGGTTAATCGCAGGAGGCCCGTTTGCCCGGCGCGATAATTGCCCAGGCCCCGGCTGAGCGTAGCCACATCCGTGCCGGCGCGAGTCGCTATCGCCTGGAAGATATCGCCTACCGCGGAGAGGCCCGCTTCAATCCCTGTGCGATGGGGATGGACGCTGCCTTGCACTACGCCGCACACGCCCGGGACGAGCTGTACCGACCGCGTAATGCCGATGATGCAAGTGGAAGTGCCGACGACATTCACCATGTCGTCGGTGCGGCAACCCGCGCCGATGGCATCCCAATGCGCGTCAAACGCGCCAACCGGGACAGGGATGCCGGCTTTCAAACCGAGCTCGTTTGCCCAATATGGAGATAATGTCCCCGCGATTTCCTCGGATGTCGCAAAATTTCCATCTAGTTTTTCGCGCACGCCTGCAAGCAGGGGATCTACTTTGACCAGGAATTCTTCCGGCGGAAGTCCACCGAGGGAAGCATTCCAGAGCCATTTGTGGCCGGCTGCACAAATGCTGCGCTTAACTTTCTTGGGGTCGGTGATCCCGCACAATACGGCGGCGACATAATCACAATGCTCAAATGCGGAAACAAACGAGGAGCGCTTGCCGGGATTGTTGCGCAGCCAGTGCAAAAGCTTGGAAAAACCCCACTCCGACGAATAAATGCCGCCGCACCAGTGGATGGCCTGCAGGCCTTCGCGATGCGCAGCCTTGGTAAATTCCGCGGCTTCTCGCTTGGCGCGGTGGTCGCACCATAAGTAATAGTCGTCGAGCGGCTGAAGCTCGGCCCCCACCGGGATCACGGACGAGCCGGTGGTATCCAGAGCGATGGCCTGAACTTGATCTCCCGGGATGCCTGCCTTTTGAACTGCCTCCCGTGTCGCTGCCACGAGAGCGCGCATGTGGTCGCTGTGGGATTGTGTAGCGTAGTCGGGATCTTCGCGCTTTCGATGCAGAGAATAATCGGCTGTGGCGGAGGCCAGCAGCCCCCTCTCGCTATCCACGATTGATACGCGCACGCTGAGAGTTCCGAAATCAACTCCCGCTACGGCGGCCATCAGCACTCTCGCTGCGCTTGGTGCCAATACATTTCCCAACCCAAATAGCGTGTTGCCGCTTCGTGCACCGACGCTGCCACAGTTGAGAAATTTGCGGCCACATGATGCTCAAATCCGTTTTCGCAGATGTAGTGTAGCAGGTCTTGCATCCGCGAAATCTCCACTACCCCCGCGCCGCCAAAGGTTTCCAGCGGATCGTCAGTGAATTGCCCCTCGCCCACGTATCCGCGCATGTGACCCGCTGTGTCATCGGTCGAAAAGCGTGCAAAACTCATGGGCCCGGATTTCACCCTGCCCACGCACGTTCCGTAGGTGTTCTCAATCCCCACCGTCCCTGCGATGATGGCCTGATAGTCCATGGTGACATCCCGGAAGAAGTGCTTGGGCAGGTTCGAGCAGTGAAAGCACACTGCTTTGTTGGGATCCGCGCCGTAGTTGTTATTCCAATCGAGAAGCGCCGACGGCGTCCCGGACGCAAGTCGCAGCGCGTGCATCGCCAGCACGCCGCAGATATCCACTTCGCAGGCGCTGGAGAGCAATTCATTGCTCATCATGCTCATGATCGTGCACGGCACCACGCCAAGATTCTCTTCGATCGATGTCCAGCACTGCACCGCGCTGATGGTGACCTCCGTCGCGCGCATCCAATCGTCCACCACAGCACCCAGCTTCGCCATCTTCATCAGTGCCGGCGCTGGAACATTGCTGGACGATACGTATTTCTGAATGGACGCCAGCTTGGCCTGGGCACGATCGTCGCTGTCCTTCATTCGCTCAATCCGCCCAAGCACTTCCGAAAGATCCAACGTCTCAATGGAAATGCCCTGCGATTCGAGGATTTTTTCGCTGTAACGAACCGTGTTGAACGCCGCTGGCCGCGCGCCGATGGCTCCTATCCGCAAATTACGCAAGCCATTTACCACGCGGCAAACCGAAGAAAACCACGCCAGGTCGCGCGCAAATTCAGGGGAGCCGGGCGTTTCGGTGTGCTGGCTGGTGAGCGAGAAGGGAATCCCATATTGCTTCAAGTTGTTGCAGGCTGACATCTTTCCGCAAAAGCTGTCGCGGCGATTGGCAATGGTCATTCGCGCTGGATCGTCAGGAGTCGCCTGCACCAGCACGGGTACGTGCAGATCGGCCCACCTCAGAGTGTCGGCAATGGCCCGCTCTTCCCCGAAATTCGGCAGCGTGACGATCACCCCGTCCATCCGGTCCCGGTTTTTCCGGAACAATTCCGCGCATCGCCGTGATTCCTCCCTCGTCTCCACCGCCCCGTGCTTGCTCTCTTCGGGACTGAGCGCCACTACTTCCATCCCCGCCGTTTGCAACACGCGTAACATCTCTTCCCGGCCGCTCTTGGCCAGGTGATCCGGAAAAAACCCCCGGTTGCCCACAATCAACCCGAACGTCATTTTTCGTTCCGCCATAGGAGCCCCCTGCAAAATCTTCACGACCTTCGTCGCGGCGAGAAATAGAGTGAATAAAATATTCCCAGCGCCAGCAACAGCGCTCCCCACCACACGCTGGCATGCAAATTAAATAGAACTACCGGGTTCGCAGGTGTGTGAAATATTTCCCATACGCCCGCCCCCAGGATGAGCGCTCCGTTCACCAGCAGCGCCACTCCAATAAAAAACCAAATCGAAATTCCGCCTTCATGCAAGACCGCACCTCGCTGCTCTACCAAAATATAATGTTGAGCACCACAAAGCCTATGCCTACTACCACTGCCCAGAACGCGGGCCGATGATACATCGGTACCTCCGCTTCATGCGGCATGTCGGTAAAGCCATACACCAGCCCTCGTAATTCTCTTTCGGGCTTCGGCTGAGTCATATAACTAACGGCCACTGTAACCACCACGCACACGATCCACGACCACAGCGCGCGGTACATATTCTCCGCCATGTCCTTGGCATTCGGTGAAAGCGCGACAATCCGCAGCGCTGCCGGGTCCATTTTCACCCACGCCCACATTCCAATCGACGAAGCCGTCCCCGCCAATAATCCCCAGAACCCTCCCGGCCCGGTCGCTCGTTTCCACAACATGCCCAACACCACCGTCCCGAACAGCGGCGCGATAAAAAAACTGAACAGCGCTTGGACATAATCCATGATGCTTGCAAATGACATCACCAGATATGCCGTGCCCACGCTGATCAGTACGCCCAATACAGTCGTCCATCGGCCCATCGTCACATAGTGGGCGTCGCTCGCATTCTTGTTCATCAGCGCCCGGTAGATGTCATAGGTCCACACTGTCGTGAACGCGCTGACATTTCCCGCCATGCCGGACATGAATCCCGCGATCAATGCGGTGATGCCCAATCCAAGCAGCCCCGGCCCGCAATAACGCGCCAGCATCAAGGGCAGCACTTCGTTGTAACTGTGCCCCCCGCTCGCCAGCGCCGCCGTTTCACCGGTTAGTTTTATCGGCAGCAGCGCCAATCCCAGCAGCCCGGGCAGAATCACGATGAACGGCACCATCATCTTAAATGCCGCTCCAATAATCGGAGCGATTTTTGCCGACCGCAAATCCTTCGCCGCCAGCACGCGTTGCACAACCAGGAAATCCGTCGTCCAGTAACCGAAGGAAATCACGAACCCCAGCCCAAGCACAATCCCGGTCCAGTGAATTCCCATCGGGTTGCCGTTGAATGATCCCAACGTTGACCACACGTGCGTGTATTCCGCCGACGCGTTGCGCGTGATCAGAACCTTCAAATTGTTCCACCCCCCGGCCTCCACCAGTCCGAGGATCGGAATCAGCAGCGCGCCCGCCCAAATCAACACGAATTGCAACACTTCATTAAAAATCGCGGAACGCAACCCGCCCAGGGCCACGTAAATCGCCACCGTGAGCGAAGACACCCAGATACTGAAATGAATGTCCCACCCCAGCACCACCTTCATCACCAATGCCATCGAGTACATATTGATGCCGCTCATCAACACGGTCATAAATGCAAAGCAAACAGCCGAGAGCGCACGGCTGGACTCGCCAAATCGCAGCTTCAGATAGCCGGGCACGGAATGGGTCTTGGAGATGTAATAAAACGGCATCATCACGATCCCCAGGAAGAGCATCGCCGGGATCGCCCCGATCCAATACCAATGGACCGCAAGAATTCCGTACTGATAGGCCGCGGCCGCCCAACCCATCAATTCCAGCGCACCCAGATTTGCGGAGAGGAAACTGAGGCCCGCCACCCAGGCGGTCATCTCGCGCCCGGCGAGAAAAAAATCATCGCCTGTTTTGGAAATTCCGCGGAGATACCACCCAATCGCCAACACCAGCACAAAATAGAAAACGACAATGGCCAGGTCCACCGGGGAAAGTTGCACCAGTCGGCCCGCAGGAAGAACCGCCAGCGCCAGCATCATTGGCCCTTCTTTGTTGCGACGAAAGTTTCAATCTGCCCGTAAGTGGCGCTCGGCCCATGTTTCCGCTGAAAATGCTTGTTGTGCAAATGCTTGCTGATGGCCGCCGCATCCTTCTCAATCGTGATCGTGAGCCACGCCATCCGCGCCACCGCCTCCAGCATCTCCGCCTGATGCGCCGCTGCCGCCGCATCCTTGCCCCATGCAAAGGGGCCGTGATTGGCCACCAGCACCGCGGGCACGGCCATCGCGTCCCGCCCTTCAAACGCGCGGACGATCACTTCACCGGTATTCTTTTCGTAGTCCGATGCTATTTCTTCAGCCGTCAGGTTTTCCGTCACCGGCACCGGCCCCTGAAAATAATCCGCATGCGTCGTTCCGTAGCAGGGGATGGGCTTCCGCGCCTGGGCCCACGCGGTCGCATACTCCGAATGAGTGTGCGCCACGCCGCCAATTCCAGGAAAGGCCCGGTAAAGAATCAGATGAGTCGCAAGATCCGAGGATGGTCGCAAACGCCCCTCGACGATTTTTCCATCGAGATCGGTCACCACCAGATCCCCTGGTTTCATCTTTTCATAAGGAACACCGCTGGGTTTGATCACCACTAGTTTTTCCGCGCGTGCGATGCCGCTGGCATTTCCGAAAGTGTGCAGCACCAGCCCGCGCCGGACCAGTTCAAGGTTCGCTTCCAGAACCTCTCTACGCAATTGTTCAAGGAGCATCGTCTATGCCAGCCTCTGCTTTACAGTTACCGGGGCCGCGATCTGGAGATTGACCTGAAGGGTCGCACCAAAACTCCCTTGGGACTCGGCCCAATCGGCGTCAGATTCGCGGCACGAATTTACCGATGTCATGCCTCTCAGATGGGTGCTCCCGCGCAGTAGCTCGCCGGCGGCAGGAAAAACGTCCCGCGCGATGGACGCCCCGGAGTTTACTCCCAAACTCCGGGAACCTGTCTTTGTAACTCAGGGGTAGGGGGAAGTCAAGACCTACTGTAAGCGCTTGCAAGGGCCATTCCATGCGGCCTCCAGCACTTTCCGCATCTCAGAATCAGCTTCTGCACTGTTGACCACTCCGAGGCAAGCGCGGTAACATCTCCCGCAAGAATTTTATGGTATTTTCGGGGGAGGCGCGGCTAGAAATTTATGACCCTGGCGGAAGTGGCAAGAAAAGCTGGAGTGTCGTCGGCCACAGTTTCACGAGCATTGAACGCTGCGAGCACTGTGAAAAACTCGACTCGCGCTCGTGTCATGCGCGCCGCCCAGGACCTGAATTACCATCCCAATCTGCATGCGCGATCCCTCGCGCGCGGCAGCAGCCGAACCCTGGGTATCATCCTCTCCAATATGGAGAACCCTTTCTTCTTTGACATCTTCAAAGTCATTGAATCGAGCGCGCGTGCGCGCGGCTATGAATCCGTGGTTGCCAACACCGGCTATCGATCGGAACAACTGGTCTCCAGCATTCGCCTGATGATCGGCGGGCGCGTGGCGGGCATCGCCGCTATCGTTTCGGAAATGGACACCGACCTGATCCGAACCATTATTGAAAGCAGAATTCCCTGCGTGTTCTATGACGTCGGCACGCCCAGCCGCAATATCACCAATGTGCGCGTGGATTACCGCAAGGGAATTGAAAGGACCGTTGAATACCTGCACTCTTTGGGTCACGAATCCATTGCTTTCATCGGTCACCATTCCACTCTGGGTCCGATTAACGAGCGCCGTACCGCCTTCCTCGACGCAGTTTCACAATTTGCCCCACGCGCACAGACACAGATCGTGGAAGGAGCGGATGGCTTGGAGGGCGGCCGCGAGGCTGCCCGGGAATTGCTTGCTTCAGGATTCCGGCCCACAGGCATAGTCTGCGTGAATGACTTCATGGCCGTGGGAGTTTTGCGCGAGCTCCGCGCACAAGGCATAAGGGTTCCGGAGGATATTTCAGTAACCGGCTTTGACAATATTCGCTTGTCGGAATTCTGCTCCCCGTCGCTCACCACGGTTCATATCCCGCGCGACATTATTGGACGCACCATCTTCGAGTCCTTGGTTCCTGACCCCAAGAAGCCCCGGCCCAAGGGCCGCGAAATCCGGATTGATACGGAATTGGTATTGCGGGAGTCCACCGGACCAGCGCCACGAACCTGAAAACACCACCGCCTCGAAGTAGGAATCTCACCATTGGAAGGTCGCCACAGTTTCGTGTTGCCTCCATGGTCTAGCCGAACATATCCCTGAAACAGTTATTCCACTTAGAGGCTCACTAAAATAAAAAAACTGTGCCAGGCCGGTTGGCCTGGCACAGTTTTATGTACCCGGGGTGGGGAAGCTTTAGAAGGAAATGTTCGCCCGGAATTCGATCTGACGGCCAAAGCTGCCACCCGCACTTGTGGTGGCAAAACTGCTGCTCAGAACGCTGCTCCCAATCGGTGTTGTACCGTTTCCAAATACCGGATGGTTGAAGGCATTCAATAGCTCAGTCTGGAATGTGAACCTCCACCGCTCCGTGATTGGAATCGACTTGGAAATACTTATGTCGTCGTAGAATCCGTGAGGCCCGGTAAGGTAAATAGGGGGCGCGAAAATACCCGGGGTTATGTTTGGAGTAATCAAACTCGGGTTCGCGCCGCCGCCCGGTGGGCCCGGTGGGACTGGATTCTTAAGGATGCTGGCGGGTAGCAGAGTTACGTAATTTTGGCCCGGTATACGGTACACACCAATATCCGACTGCAATTGGGCTTTAGTGATTCCGGTGAGATCTACGCCGCCGTTCGCGATGTTGTTAAATGTGTTGTTTGTGCCCAGCACACTGAACGGGAATCCGCTCTGATAGGTAAGTATGGTGGCGCCGGTCCACCCGCCAATAATCCTGTTGAGTGCGCCGCCGCGATTCAACCAGCGCCTGCCCTGGCCGAACGGCAGATCGCCAGTAGCTGTGATGTGCACAACATGGCGCAAATCAAAGAGAGTTGGCCCATAGCCATATCTCAGATTCCGCAAGCTGAATGCGGGGTAGGCGCCTGTCCAGTCATTTGGTGTTGAGACCCCCAGCGTATGGCTATAGGTATAGTTCGCGTCGAACTGCAATCCATGCCACTCGCTCTGTCGGAAATCCACCTGCAAGCTGTTGTAATTCGAGTAGCCTGCATCAGTCATCATGCCGACGCTGCTTCCAGAAGCATAGGGATTCGCCTGGAAGAAGTTGATGGGGAATCCTGCGCCAGCACCCACGTAGCCGGCGTTTGTCGCGCAAGGCGTGAATGAAGCCCCCACAAGGTTACAGAAGTAAGGGGTGGCGCGAAGCGTTGTTAGCGTGCTGGCAAAGCTCCCCACAGCCCCGTTAGCCAAGTTGGTGAGAAACGAGTTGCCGGCTCCTCTGAAGTTGGAGTTGGCCTGCGAACCGGTTTGACTCCCCGTGAATGCCCCCGTCATGATCGGCAAATTCACCTGACCGGGAAGGCCAAGATTGGCGAAATCTGGCGCGTACTTGGTTGCACTCGCCGGAAGCGTCCCGTTCGCGATCTCCGCCGTCAAGCACGCGGCCGGATTAGCGTTGCAAATCGCTAGATTGCTCTGCGCGTTCGTGAATTCTTTCAGGAATCCATTCTCGAACACATTTACTTCGTTGATGTTTTCGGAAATCCATTGGTGGATGGTGTGGTTGCCGTTGTAGCGGATTTCCAGCGCCCGGGACGTCCCGAACCTGTGTTGGATCCCCAAATTCCAGGCTTCCGTATAGGGCTGATGGATATCCGTCTGAAACCCATTCACACCTACTGAATTCCCACCCACGAACGTGAATTGCGATTCCGGCGCCACTTTTTGGAAGGTGGTTGGCGAGACCGCTGTTGGAATCAAACCACAAGTTGAGGGAGTGGTGCAGAATGACGGCAGCTTTCCCGCAGGTCCATTGGTAGGCGGCCCTAGTGTCAAACTGCCCGGCGCGAATGTGCCTACCTGCCCTGTATTGTTGGCCGTGAGCGTGCCGAATTGGTAGAAAAATGTACCAAAGTCAGACGCGTCATCCCAGAAGTACTGGTAGGGAACTGTGAAGTTTCGCAGTGAGAAGCCGCCGCGAAGTACGGTGTTTCCGTTCCCGGCCAACTTATTTAGGATTCCTTCTTTGTATTGCGGAGACCAAGCAAACCCCACAGTGGGCTGCGGCGCCACGAACCAGTTCCCGTATGGCTGGGGCCGTTCGTCAATGGACGGGTTCATATTCCCGGTAAGAACGCCGGGATTGAACAGGTTTCCAATGCCGGATGGCCCGAACAAGGACGATTCGTCTGCATTGTGGTAAAGACCGCCGAAACTGATGTCCTTTGTTGCTTGTGTGAAGTCCCAGCGGAGACCGTAATTAAAGGTCAAGGATGGCCTAATGCGCCAGGAATCCTGCACGAATATGCCGGTGGCCTGCGCGACTTCATCGAGTGGATGTTCAGTAACCGCAGTTGTATACGAATTCGTGGCGGGCTGATATGTGTTTCGCACGAATGTGCTGGCGACTCGGCCGGTCAAGAGAGAGTACAGGCTTTGCGCCTCGCCTTGTTCGCTTGTATTCGCTCCCAGCAAATATGCCGTACCGGTGAAGGGGCCAAGAGCGTTATCACCGGTCACTAAGCCCAGAGTAATTTGGGTGATCCCTTCGGGCGGATTCCAGTAATGATCCTGTTCACGATAGAACGAAAACCCGAAAGTAATCGCGTGCGACGCATGCTGCCAGATCATCGAATCCGAAGCATTCCAAACCGGGTAATAGGTTATAACCGGCAGATAGTAGTTCATCGGAGAGGTAACCAGATTCCACCCTACGGTCTCCGGGGTTTGAATATACGCATGAGGAGAGTTGTATCCAAATTGAGTCGTATTGTAGAGGAAGCCGCCGTTGAACTGGTTTACCAGGGTTGGTGAAATCGTCCACTCAATTCCCACCGCTCCGGGATAAGCTACGTTCTGATTTCCCGCGCCGGTAGACGTGAATGCTGCCCCAGGGAAATAAGGGGCATTAGCGACCGGTGTTATCTGAATGGTCTGGTTAAACGCCACATCAAAATGCAGGTTCTTCCTCGGCGTGTAATCCACGCGAAATGTTGGATAATAACTTTGGGTCGGCGCCGGAGTCAGGAAATTCAGCGAATTGATGATTGGATCGGAAGTTGGCGTAACGCTGCCAGAGGTCACGGCATTGACAGCTGCCATTTGGCTGGCGATCACGGCGTTGGGGACGTTGTTGACGATGGTTTGACCAGGATTCGCCGTGTTCCAACTCGACGCAGCCGTGTACAGATTCACAGTGCAAGTGGTTCCGCCACAAGCTGACGTAGGGTAGGTGAAATTACCTGCCTGGGCAGCAGCCGTGAGCACGGTTGCGCTGGCGGAAGCGGAGCCCGGCTGTTGGGCTGAGGAGAAGCTGGCGAAGAAGAACAGCTTGTCCTTGATAACATGTCCGCCCACGCTGGCGCCAAACTCGTTCAGTTCGAGGGCCGGCCGCTTAAGAAGCGACGCGTCATTCCTCCAGCTGTTGGCGTTCAGGTCCGCGTTCCTGAAATCTTCAAAGAGACGTCCATGAAAGTCGTTGCCGCCCCGGCGTGTGGTGTAATTGATCTGCATGCTCGATTGCCCAAAGCCCTGGTTCAGATCGAGCGAGTCCGTTTGAACGCTCATCTCCTCAATGTTTTCAAGCCGTACTTGAATTGACGGAGACGAATCGCCCCCGAACTTCATCCGGCTGGGGCTGCCCATCACACCGTCCACATTGTTGCCTTGGGCGATTGATGGCAATCCATTCCACGTACCCGTATATCCAGGGCTTAGCGTCGCCATCCTCGTAAGGTTGCGTCCGCTAAGAGGGAGGTCTTCAATGTCCTTCGTATTAAGAACCTGTCCAACCGCATTCGAGGTTGTATCCATCACCGGCGCCGCCGCGCCAACTTCAACAACCTGAGTTACCGATCCGACTTTTAGTGTGGCTTGGAGGCTGGTCGTCTTTGCAACGTCAACCTCGACGTCAAATGCCGAGGTTTCGAAGCCCTCCTTGGTGATAGTCAACTTGTACTTTCCCAATGGCAGATTGACGAAGCTATAGGTGCCACCTTTCTGCGTGTCCGCAGTGCGCTCAATGTTGGTCGATACGTCGGTGAGCACAATCTTAGCGCCAGGCACATAGGCGTTCTTTTCATCGAGTACGGTGACGTCAACCCTCCCTTGGGTTGCTTGTCCCCAAGTGATCGTCGCCATGCCCAACACCATCGTGACGATCACCACGCACATTGCGAATTTTCCGAAGAGAGGTCGTGACATGGAGCCTCCAGAGAAATTTTGAGATTTGCGGTGCATGTACCCAATGACGCGGGCGAGGGGACCAGGGACTCACCGTCGCTTTCCACGCCCGGCGCGTATAGTCTGCGGACAGGACTGGCAGGAGTCTGATTAGCTCCCTGCCAAGGCCTCAAACACGAAAATGAAAGCGCTTGCATAATTCGCGGCATTCCCACCCCTGGACTTGCGCGCAGAATACACTTTGGATTTTCGGCCTGTCAACACCTATTTTTTCAGATATTCACACTTCTTCATTGCCGCTAAAAAGGGGTTTAATCTTCAGCTTTCCAGACAGTAAAGCACTTATTCGTGAAAGCGTTTCCAGCATCTACCCGTAGAGTCGGCCGGAAATCAGGTCTAACTATCATTTCCAGGGCACACTCCTCCGATCGGTCCGCTACAAGTGGCTTTCATTTGGCGTTTGACTTGCTACTGCGTGGGCTGTGGAGGCGTCTTTTGACCGGCAAGTGTTTTCCGTACCTCATCAAGGGTGCTTCGGGCCTTCTCACTTGTAGGACCGTCAGGTTGCAGCCGCAGGTAGGTTTCCAGGTCCTCGGCCGCTGATTGGTAGTCGGCCTTGTGAATATGTATGTTGGCAAGAATCAAATGAAGCGGCGCCTGGGAAGCGTTAATCTTGCGTGCCGCCAGCGCGTTTTTCTCCGCCGCGTCCCACTTACCCAACCCCATCTCAGCGCGCGCCATTTCCATTTGCGCTTCCCACATATCTGGATGCAGCTCAACGGCCTTGTCGGCTACCGGTTCCGCTTCGGCATATCTCCCCGTATTGGACAGAACCTCGGCCAGCCCGACGTTCGCTTGACCAAAACTTTCATGGCTTAGCTCCATCGATTTCCGGAAAGCCTTCTCTGCTTCGTCATATTCCTTCAGATGGGCATGAATAACTCCGACCTCCCGGTAAGCCTCATAACAATCCGCTGCCTCCCGAATTGCGCGCTGAAATAATTCCATGCTCCCCGCAAGATCCTTTTTTTCGTAGAGTCGTTGAATGCCCTTTCCATAGTCTTCCTGAGCCTTTTGGGGAAGGGCCAGGAAATGCGCGGACACAGTCGCGGACAAAGGACCTGCCCGGGCCTCGGCGGGCTTCCGCAAATAAATTGTCAACCCATCCTTCGAGGAGCCACGAACATCTATGCGCTCTCGAACCGGTTCATACCCTTCCACTTCAGCCGTCAGGTTGTAAGAACCGGGCTTGAGATCCTCAAAGTCGAACTCCCCATTGGATTGGGTAAATCCGGATGTGGCATTTTCCCCGTTGTAAAACTTCAAATCCAGTTTGACCACGCCCGCGGGCTGATTCGTGTCGCTTAAACGCAGCGTGCCTCTAATCGAATAAGTGCGGACATTTGTTGGAGGAGGCTGTGGAGATGTGGGTTGATCTGTTGTTGGGGGCCGAAGGATTTGCGCCCAGCAAGGAAGTGCGCCGCAAAAAAGTATTGCTAGTATTGACCCAGCTATCCAGGACCGTATCATCCTCGCCTCCGGCTCGGTCAGGATGCAAAGATTCTATCACTCCTTTCCGGCATCACAAATATTCGCGCAGGTATTGCCATAGCGATAACGGCGCGCATCATCCCAAATGCACAAAAGCAAATTTCATTCGGATAGGTAAGACAAGATGAACCGCTCGGTGACATAATTTCCCTGCTTCGTGAGAGCGCTTGCAAGGAGAATGAATGTCCACTGTATCGCGGCGAGACCTGCTCAAAATCCTGGGAGTTTCGTGTGCGAACCTACGCCTGAGTCAGGCGGTTCAGGCGAGCCCTGTGACGTTCACGGACATCGCCCGCCCTGCGGGCCTCCATTTCGTTCACGACAACGCCGCGTCGCCTGAAAAGTATCTCATTGAGACGATGGGCTCAGGTTGCGCCTGGATTGACTACGACCAGGACGGGCTTCTGGATCTGTATCTCGTCAACGGCGCCGCAACACCACTCTACACTCCCAATCACCCTCATCGCAGCGCTCTCTATCACAACAACGGCGACGGCACATTTACAGATGTCACCATGCGCGCGGGCGTAGGTGCCGAAGGCCTTTTCGGGATGGGTGTCGCCGTCGGTGACTTCAATAATGATGGTTTCCCGGACTTGTTCGTGCTCGGTTATGGCCGGTGCATTTTGTACCGGAATAATGGGGACGGCACCTTTACCGATGTCACCGCCAAGTCGGGCGTAGAAAATCGCGGCCGGTGGGCCTCCAGCGCCGCCTGGTTTGATTACGACAACGACGGCCGTCTCGATTTGGTCATTGCCAATTACTTGGATTGGTCTCCTGAGAAGAATTTCTATTGCGGCGATCGTACCCCGGGAATGCGCAGCTATTGCCACCCCGATGATTACCTCGGCCAGCCCCCCACGCTTTTTCATAATGAAGGTGATGGCACTTTCACCGACGCAAGCAAATCCTCCGGTCTGGCAGCCAAAGGCATAAATGGTTTGGGAGTTGTGACCTTCGACTACGACAATGACGGTTGGCAAGACATCTTCATCGCCAACGATTCCATGGCCAATTCTCTTTTTCACAACAATCGGGATGGCACTTTCCGTGAGACCGCTTATCTCGCCGGCGTCGCCGTCAGCAGCGATGGCCGGGCCGAGGCAGGCATGGGCGTAGACGCTGCGGATATTTCGGGAAGCGGCAGGCTCGACCTCATCGTCACCCATCTTGACCAGCAACTGGCCCGGCTTTACAGGAATATGGGTGATCAAGGGTTCGACGACGCGACCGTGCGCTCCGGCATCGGCTACGCCACGTTTCATCTCAGCGGATTCGGCACTCGCTTCTTCGATTACGATAACGATGGTGCCCGGGACCTCTTCATGGCCAATGGACACGTTCTCGACAACATTCAGAAATACAGCGCCGACACGTTCTACGCCGAGCCAAAACTGATGTTCCGCAATATCGGTGGCGGCAGGTTTGAAAACGTAAGCAATCAGTTGGGCGCAGATATGCTCTTGCCGCGGGTCAGCCGTGGCGTCGCCGTCGGAGACTTCGATAATGATGGTGGCCTCGACATTCTGGTGAACAACAACGGACAGGCTCCGCAACTTCTCCGCAACGACGGAGGGAATTCAAATCACTGGCTGGAAATTCTGCTCATCGGCGTTAAATCCAATCGCGACGGCGTGGGCGCCCGCATCAAGGTATCCTCCGGCGGCCTGGTTCAATTTGATCAGAAGAAGGGCGGCATGAGCTACCAGTCGGCCCAGGATCCTCGACTTCATTTCGGGCTCGGCCGCCACGCTCAAATTGATTCGGTCGAAATCATCTGGCCCAGCGGAATGGTTACTCGCCTCTCGGATTTGAAGAGCGATCAGTGTATTGCCGTGAAGGAAGGGGTGGGATTGATCGACAGGCCGTTCCCCCCTCTCAAGTCAAAATGATTCGTCGCCGTCGCCGGCTCGAAGCCGGCCCCCATGCAAAGCTAAAAGTGGCCTTGCCCTTGGTAACCTTTCTTGCGATCCCCCGGCGCGGACCTGGTCTTTTCAATTTGTTCCTGATTCAGCTTGGCTAAAATTGCCAGCATCTCTTCCGCTTGTTGTGTGTCGCCCTTCTTGCGATATGCGGCTGCAAGGTTGGAATAACCTGCCGGATTTCGTGGATCGAGCTCCCGCCCGCTGTTCAAGTGCGCGATTGCGTCTTCCACGCGACCCTCCAGCAGGTAAAGCTTGCCAAGTGAAATTTGCGCGCTTGCGTAGTTGGGTCGGACCGCGACGACATGCTCCAGCGCCGCCCGGACATCCTCAAATTCAGCGTCAGTGGGTTGCACTCCAGACTGAATTGCCGCCTCGCCATACAAAGCAAGCAGCATGGGGTGCTGGATCCCTTTCTCAATTCCTTCACGCGCGGCGCGCTTGGCGGCCGCTGCATTGCCGTCGAAAAGTTCCTTCTGCGTCTGCGCGATGTAGGCCACGTCGCTTCCCGGCGCCAATCCAGTAACTTTCTCCAATTCCTCCTTGGCTTCATCCAGCCGGTCAAGCCCCACCAGCAGCATCGCGTGCTCGAATCCCAGATTTGCAGACTTCGGCAAATGTTCCAGCCCCGTCTCCGCCACTTTCAATCCAATGTCGTTATAGCCGTCGTCCATGCACTCTTCGATCAGCAGGACATAGAGCTTTTCGTTTTTCGGCGCAAGTTTCGCGGCGCGTTCCGCCGCGGCCAGCGCCTCCGCGGGTTGCCGGTTGCCAAGCAGAGCCTGCGCATACAGGTTTTCCACATCGGCGTTTGCCTGCCCATGCGACCGTAAGTCATTCAGCTCATCAATTGCCTGCTTGTATTGATCGGTCGCAACATAACAGATGGCCAGATTGAAACCGGCTGCGAATTCATTGCTCACTTGTCCTTCTGCGGCCACTAAGTGCGGGATGGCTTCCTGGAACTTGCCGCTTCGCGTCAGTGCGATTCCTTTTTGAAGTTCGGTTTCTGCGGAACTCGCTTCGTCAGGGCGGCCGCGCTGCCCGCGTTGGGCGAACGACGTCGAAGACACGCTCATTACCCACATCCAAATTGTGGCTGCGAGGATTACCCGCCGCATTGAAATCGAAGTAAGCGCTTTCATCGTTGTGAATTCGAGATTAGTCCACGTTCTGGTCGAAATCAAGAATTCTGGCAAATCACTTCGCGCGCGTGGACTCTGCAAGTCACCACCTTGCGCGCATTCTTGCCTCTAACCGGTGCCGAGTTCGTGAGTCGCTTCCCCCGCACCCGCCAGATTCGTAAGCTTCATCTCCGCATACTTGCGCGACAACACCACTCCGGGTGCCCCGGCCTTGAACGCCGCCAGAACCGCCGCCTTGACGTCCGAAGGTTGCGTCCGTTTCTCCGTGAGTGCGGTCGGAATATCGATATCAATCCCGGGGTAAATCGGTTTCGCGCCTTGGACTTCCTTGATCGCTCTCCGGGTTTCTCTTCCCACCGACTCGGCCGACAATCCCGCGGTTGGCAACTTGTCCAAACTCGCTTCGTCCTCCAGCCCCAGCAATTTGTAATGCAACTCCAGGACTTCTTCAGGTGTGGAGTCCCGGAAAACTGTGGACTGCACATTCCGGATATATTGCGCAAAGCGCGGTCCGCCGCAATTGTTGTACGTGCATGGTTTGATGAAATCCGCGGATTTTGCCAGTCGCGAAAAACCCTGTTCCGCGCGGAAAAACGGGCTCATCGTTACCAAATGCATGATGTGCCAGCCAACTTGCACTTTCGGATTTATTTTTTTTACCGTGCCGTAGAGCAGCGCGTACACTTCCTCCTGGCTTTGGAACCAGAATTTTTCCCAGGCCAGGATCTCCGGGTATTCCAGCAGCAGCCGCCACAACGTCACGAAATTGTCCCGGTAATCGGGCGGCTGACCCAGAGTTGCCTTCACCCAATTTTGCAGCGCGAGAAATCCTTCGCGGGCCCGTGGCACATCAATCCCGCGCTCCGCCCCTTTTTTCACGCAAAACGGGCAAAAACAATTGATAAATGCATTTCCCGTGAATCGGCCGAAGTGTGCGCCAATTGTGTTGTTCAGCGGGCCCTGCCGCTCGGATTCCCACATCAACCCGTCCAGATCATTCGAGGAAACCCAATCGGTCACCAGCGCCGAAAGAAAGTTCCGTGCCTCAGGATTGTTAAAGCAGGTGCTGCCGCCGGTCTTGCCGTTTATGTCCACCTCGGCAATTTTTTCAAAGTTAGGCATCAGCCGCGGATTGTAGGCCTCTTCAAACAATGCGTAAGTTTGCATCCCACGGGCCTTGGCCTTGGGGATCACGTCCGCCAGAATGTCGAACTCGCCCAGGTCCGGCGCGCGAACCTCCTGAATCACCGACTCGGAATAAAATTCTGGATGGACTTTCGTGTAGCTGCCGCCATGAATTGTGTCGTATTCCTGCCCGCCGTGATCCGGCAGAGGCTGGCCGGGACTCTGTCTCCCCGCAAGACCACGCCCGTAAGTGAACACTGTGGCCATCACTGTATTTACGCCGCCTTTTTCGCGAAGCGTGTCCAGGCACTTATCCACGCCTTCATCTACGAACGACCGCGCCCCAATCTGAATCGCCACAAACTGCTTTTCCGGCGCCGCCGGCGTAACGAGCGGCGATGTGCCCTCTCCTTCCTGCGGCAGCAGCCCGCTTTCATTCTCCAGGAATCCCGCGCCGCCTGTCAGAGCCATCACAGGCAATGCGGTGATTCCTTTTAGGAAATTCCGCCGCGAAGGTTCCTTCATCGCATCCGATTTATCCATGGCTCTCCTTCGGAATTCACTTCCATTTCCCCTCTCCCTCGACAATCGTGATGTATCGATCGATAGGAAGGCCGCCAATCCGTTCAACCATGCCGCTGGGTTTCGGCCACTTCACTTCCACCCAATCCAGTTTTGTCCTCGTCCCCAACCCCAGCACCACTCGAGGATCGCGCGCCGAGGCATAACTTCCGCCGCCTACCATCGTCCTCTCTCTTTGAAAATCTCCTGACCGGTAAGTGATCTTCGCTCCGATTGCGTCCACGTTGGCTTTGCGGCCAACCAGCCTCACACCCAACCAGTGGTTCTGCCTTCCCGCGTTGTTTCGCATCAACACCGGTGGACCGTCATTCACCGCCACCAGCACGTCCACCGAGCCATCATTATCGAAGTCGCCCAATGCCAGCCCTCGCGCCGCAAGATTCTTCGCAAAAACCGCCCCGCTCTCCGCGCTCACGTTCTTCCATTTCAAACGGGCATCCGCTGATCCTGAATTCTTAAACAGCAGAATCGGCTCAAAATACTTCACATCCGGCAGCCGCTTCTCCACCATCGTGTCGGGGTAACCGTTGCAGACAATCAGGTCCAGCTCTCCATCATTGTCGAAATCGAAAAACCCGCATCCCCATCCGCTCAAAAGCATGGTCGCTCCTCCGATTCCGGTGGATACGGCCAGATCATCGAAGCTTCCATCCTTCCGATTGTGGTAAAGAGAGAACATTTCGTGATCCACGTTGGTAAGAAACAAATCCAGCCAGCCGTCCTGATCGAAATCCGCTGCATCCACGCCCATCCCCGAACGCGCTGCCCCCATGGCGTTATACGCCACGCCTCCAAGGGGCGCGATGTCCTCGAATTTCCCCTTGCGATTCGCAAAAAGAAAATTAGGAATCTTGTCGTTGCTCACGAACAAATCCACCCAACCATCATTATTGATGTCGGCCGCCACCACTCCCCACGCCTTGGCCGGCATCTTGCCGATACCCGATTCCTTGCTGACGTCTGTGAACGTCCCATCTCCATTATTGTGAAATAGCCAGCACGGCGTCCCCTTGTAAACATTCGGCATGCAATACCAGCGCATGGACCCGTCTCCGCAATAAATGTTCTTCGACTTGTCGAAATCAATGAATCCGCAGACGAACAGGTCCAGCCTCCCATCGTTGTCGTAGTCAAACCAGACGGCACTGGTGCCCCAGCCCGGCGCAGCCACCCCTGCTTTTGCGGTCACGTCAGTGAAAGTTCCGTCCCCATTGTTGTGATAAAGGATATTTCGCGGGTACTGTGTGACATACAGATCGGGCAGCCCGTCCGCATCGTAATCCCCCACCGCCACTCCCATTCCGTAGGCATTGCCGGGAACGCCGGCGCGGTCGGTTACATCCGTGAAGGTTCCATCGCGGTTGTTGTGATAGAGCGCGTTCCGCAAATGTTGTGGCGGATCGTAAAAGTCACACCTCCCGCTGTTCACCAGATAAATGTCCATCCACCCGTCATTGTCATAGTCAAGAAAAGCGCAACCCGGCCCCGCGGTCTCCGGCATGTACATCTGCGGAGAAATTCCGGCGACGTGCGTCCAATGAATTCCGCTTGTGGCAGGCGGGATTTCTTCAAACGCCGGAGGATTTGCAGGGCAGGCCAGAGCCGTAGGGAAAAACCGTGGTAGAGCCGCGCCAAACCCCGCGCCGCTCAACAAGTGAAGGAATCTCCGCCGGGACAAGGCCATCGAGCGCAACAAGGATGTCGCAATCATTCCTGGATTTCGTTAGCGCGGCGGTGCATTCGGGGCTCGCCGCATCTTTGCTTTTTCCAATGCATCCCGCTGCGCCTGCAACTCGCGGTCCGCCCCGGCCTTATTTCCTGTGCGGGAGAAGGCCATCGCCAGTTGATAATGTCCCGCCGGATCTTCCGGCACCGCCTTGACGTAAAGTTCCAGAGGTGCGATGGCTTCGGCAAATTTGTTTTCCGAGCTGAGGCACATCCCCAGCGCCAGATCCGCTTCCACAAATCCCACGTCGAGCTGCGCCGTGCGCGAAAAATGCCGTACCGCGACATCCCAATCCCCCGCGCGCCGGGCGATCTCACCCATTGCGAATTCGGCCGCCGCGCTGTCGGGATTTATCTTCAGTTCTTCCTCCAGCTCCTTCTTCGCTTCCGCGGCTGTATCCGCGTCGGAAGACTTGTCCAACAGGATGCTTGCGATGCGATAGTGAATCTCCGGCAACCCGGGATTCTGCGATAGGATTTGGCGATACGCCGCGATTGCTTCATCCCACTTTTGCGCTGACTCCAGCGCCTCTGCGTTCAGTTTGCTCACCTGCGGGGATGTCGGAAATCCTTCGGCCAATGTCTGCGCGGAGCGGTTTGCCAGTTGGGAATAAAAATGCGTGCAAACGTAAAGCACTTCAGGATCATTCGGAAAATAGTGGCGCAACATCACCAGCGCATCCACTGCCGTAGCTGCGTCATCGATGCTCATGGCGCACCGCGCCGCGGCCATTCCCGAACGGTAACGAAGGTCTTTGTCTGCCAGGTGGGCCATGTTTCTCTTCAAAACCGGCAACGCTTCGGCGCACTGGCCGCGTTCCGCCTGGCTCACCGCTCGTTGCGTTGCGGCGACTGGATCCATTCCGGGTTTTAGAGCGGGAGCTTGACTTTGTGCGGCAGCGCAGATTGCCAGCGCGGCGCACGGGAATCCGGCAATCAAAATCTTTGGCAGGAATTTCGGCATACCCAACCCTGGGAAACTCGCAATGCTGGCGCGTTAGCGCGTCGAAAATCGAAATTCGGTCACCGTGTGGTATCGCGCCCCGGCCTTCAATTCCGTGGATGGAAAACTCGGATGGTTGGGCGAATCCGGAAAATGTTGTGTCTCCAGGCAGAACCCTGCCCGCTGGCCATATACCTTGCCACCCTTGCCTGTGATTGTGCCGTCGAGGAAGTTCCCCGAATAGAATTGGATTCCGGGCTGCGTGGTCCACACTTGCAAAACGCGCCCACTCCCGGAATCAAAAACTTCCGCGGCTTCGGCGAGTTTTCCTCCACCGCTGTCCAGCACCCAGTTGTGGTCGTACCCCTTCCCGAACCGTATCTGCTCGTTATCGGCATTGATACGCTCGCCGATCGCTGTCGCCCTACGAAAATCAAATGGCGTCCCTTCAACTTGAGCCAAGTCGCCGGTTGGAATCAGTGTTGAATCAATTGGCGTGTACCGGCTGGCATTCAGCCGGATCAGCTCGCCGAGAATGTCTCCGTTTCCCGCTCCCGCCAAATTGAAATAAGAATGGTTGGAAAGATTCACAACCGTATCCGCCGTCGTGCTGGCCGAATAGTCGATGTGCAATGCACTCCCGGCCAGCGTGTATCGCACGGTGGCGGTCAGCGTTCCCGGATATCCCTGGTCGCCATCTTGGCTCACGTAAGTCAGCTCCACTCCATCTGCAATCTGTTTTCCTTGCCACACCACTTTGTCGAACCCGCGCGTCCCGCCGTGCAGCGAATTTTCGCCATTGTTCTTCGGCAGTGAATACTTTTTTCCATCCAGTTCAAACGTACCGTGAGCGATTCGATTCGCATACCGCCCCACAATCGCGCCAAAAAATGCCTTGTTCCCGCCGGCATATCCATCCAGCGAATCGAATCCCAGCACCAGATCGGCAACTTTTCCGTTGCGGTCCGGCGCCTTCAGCGACACAACAATCGCGCCGTAGGTCATGATCCGGACTTCGATCTTTCCGTCCTTCAGCGTGTAAATATCAATTGCCGTGCCGTCCGGCATTTTCCCAAATGCTTCTTTGGTGACACTGGTGGGTTCAGCTGTAACAGTCATGGTTGTGGCCATCATCAAGAGAGTGAGTATCCCGACCTTCACGGATTCGCCTTTCAATCTACTCGCGCAACTCGCGGGGGCTCCCCGCTCAATTAAGTCCGCGCGAAGGGGAACAATAGCATGACAAGTTTGCCGCATCCAGTATAGAATTCGCCGCGTCTGTCTATGCTGGAAGCGCTTACACGACGCCAAATCCTAAGACTCCTCGGAGCCACTGCCGCTGCCTCCTTCGCCGGTGAAACTTTTCTTTACGCATCGGCTCGCCGCATCACCGTCGCCGGCCGCACCGTGCGCATTTTGGTCTCCTCCGTCACTCGCCACACCGTCCGGATCACTCTGGCTGAAGAAACCGCCGCGCCCGTAAAAGTTCCCAACGACGGATCGCTCCTCGAAAATGTTCCCGCCGCCGCGCCATTCACACCATCCGAACATGGCGGCAGGCTCGGCGATTTGCATGTCCACATCACTGAGGACCCGCTCAACATTCGCGTCGAATCTCTCGACGGCCGACCCATTCAAGAATTGAAAGTGGATTCTGAATCCGGCTCTTTCACTTTCGCGCTGGACGCCGCGCCCTTGTTGGGATTGGGCGAAGGCGGCCCTCAATTTGATCGGCGCGGCGACACTGACAATATGCGCAGCGGCCAGGGCGGCTACCGTCTTCGCACAAATGGCGGACGCGTTCCCATCCAGTGGCTCATCGGCACCTCCGGTTGGGCCATGTTCATTCATCGCCCGCTGGGCAGCTTTGATCTCAGCGGCAGCGAAGGCAAATTCACCCCCTCGACGCCTCCGCCATTCGCGCCACCATTATCAACTCCGCCAAATCCTTTTCCCCTCGACCTTTTCATTGTGGACGCGAAAAACCCTGCGCAGGCGATGGCAGAATATGCGCATCTGACGGGTCATCCGGAAATGCCGCCGTTGTGGGCCTTGGGATATCAGCAGTCGCACCGCACAATCGCCAACAGCGAAGAAATTCTTACCGTCGCGCGCACCTTCCGCGAAAAAAAGCTTCCCTGTGACCTGCTCATCTATTTGGGCACGGGATTCACTCCCTCAGGCTGGAACACGGAGAACGGTTCCTTCCAGTTCAATCCGCGCGTCTTCGCCGAACCGAAAAAAGTTCTCGACGAATTTCACTCCATGCACTTCAAGGTCGCATTGCATGTTGTGATCCTCACGCGCACTTTGCGCGGCGCCGCACATGATGCCTGCAATCTGCAGCGCTTCGACGAAGAAGAAGTAGCCTGCTACTGGGACGCGCACCGCAAAGTTTTTGCCCTGGGCGTGGACGGCTGGTGGCCCGACGAAGGCGATCCGCTCGACGCCGCATCTCGCCTCACGCGCATCCGCATGTACTACGAGGCGCCACAAATCGATCGCCCCAACGAGCGCCCCTTCGCGCTTCATCGCAACGGCTATGCGGGTATGCAGCGTTACGCGCCTTTCCTGTGGTCCGGCGACGTCAACTCCACTTGGGAAACTTTGCGCACTCACGTGCCCACGGCCATCAACACGTGTCTCTCCGGCATTCCTCTTTGGGGCACCGACACTGGTGGCTTCATCCCCACCAAGGAATTCAACGGCGAACTTTTTGTACGCTGGTTTCAGTTCAGCGCCTTCTGCCCGCTTTTCCGCTCGCATGGACGCGATTGGAAATTGCGTCTGCCGTGGGGCTGGAACACCGGCGATTTCGGGACGCCCGAAGTCACCAACAGCGGTGAAGTCGCAAATCCGGATCCCAGCGAACTCCACAACGCCGCTGTCGAGCCGATCTGTAAAAAATATCTCGAGCTCCGCTACAGGTTGTTGCCGTACATTTATTCCGCGGTGCGCGAAGGGCACGAAACCGGGCTGCCCATTTTGCGCGCGCTGTGGCTGCACTACGCCGATGATGCGGCAGCGGTGCAGCGCGGCGATCAATATCTCTGGGGACGCGACATTCTAGTTGCGCCCGTCACCGAAAAAGGCGCGGCATCGCGAAGAGTTTATTTGCCGCAAGGCGACTGGTACGATTTCTGGACGGAAGAAAAAATCGCGGGAGGGCGCGAAATCAGCCGCGATGTTGATCTTGCTACGATTCCACTTTATGTCCGCGCGGGGAGCGTGCTTCCACTGGGTCCGGTGAAACAATACACGTCGGAAAAAGTGGATGAGCCGATGACGATTGTTATTTATCCGGGAGCGGACGGAAATTATTCGCTCTATGAAGATGATGGCGTCAGCTTTGCTTATCGCCGCGGTGAATTCATGAAAACAGAAATGAAATGGAATGATGCGGATCGCAAACTTTCTCTACGACTCGCAACCGGTTCGCACATGTTGCCGCCGGCGCGGCGCAAGATTCAAGTCCGAGTTGCCGGAGAGACTTCAACAAAGGCTGTGGAGTTTTCCGGGCAGCCGGTTACTGTCCAAGTAGGCCGTTGAGACTCTTTGTCTGTCCAGCCCTTTAAATCTTCCGTAAGCCACTCATAATGCGAGGGTTAACTTATTTAGTCAAACGGTCAACTAAATAAGCAGAAAACGAGATTTTCCGAAAAAGGGGATTTTTGAGGGTGGGGGATATGAGCGGTTGGTTACTTCTTGAGTTATCTAATTCAACCTAAAACAGTCTATCACGAGTTGAGGCCATGGGCCAGAACTGTTTTTGTGGATGGAGCAGACCAAAGGGATTGTGGATGAGAGGTTGTGGAGAGGCCTCGCGGGCGATAGCAGGAAACTGGTGCGGGAAAGTGGAATGAGTCCAGTAAGAAGGATCCAACGTGAGATGCATGGAGCTCTGGTCCTCAACTACTCTGGCTACGACAACGACTCCGGCTACGACGCGGTGGAAAAACATCAGCAAGGGAGAACCCTGCCCTGACAACTACTTTGCGTCGCTGGTGCATCTGGGACGCAAATGCGTGCGTTCTTGATGAAGGCCGCATATAGCGGAATGGGGCAACGTCAGCTGCCGCACCCTTTTCCGCCACGGCGGAGAAAGCAACCCCGTTCGCCTGCTGGTTGCTCCAACCAAACATCTGAGCAACTCGTGATTTAACCGCTGGGCTCGGCCGCTCGCGCGGAACGAACATGGGCACCCGAAGTCAAAGTCAAATTCACAACAAATCGAAACTGCGGCAAACCGCCCCAAAAAGTCCCTATCGGAACCTAATATTGACACGACCTACAGCAAAGATCGTGCCAGGCAAGTCGTTATGTCTCGGGTCGCGAGGAGTTTGCGGTGAGATTGCTACCCACGCCCTTGGCATCGTTTCCCCATCCGCCATTTTGGAAAGCAATTGTTCGAGGAAACTTGAGAATATTGAGCCTCTGCGATTAAGTGTCATTACAAGGTTAATCGGTTTGCTAGATGGTTTAAAGCCCTTGATATACGCTTCAGCATTATTGTCACTCGCCGCCCAAAGGAGTTTCACGCCGGAGTCACAACAGGTTTGAATCAATGACGCCCCGCTGAGCGAATCTCCCACAGCATCGATGATAATTCCGGAAGGCGACACATCACTGAAGAGATGGACGATGTCGTACCCCTGCCTGATTGTGGCCACGAGCTCCTTGATGCTGGAGCAGGCTTTGACTGTCGTAGAGGGATAGAACCGGGAATAACTGCTGGCATCCGCATTTAGAAGCTCGTCAAACCCGGTTCCTACGCTACTAACGAGAACTCTTGTGTTATGAATCTCCGGCATTTGCGCATTCCGGGTGAACAAGTTTCTGAGCCGCAAGATCGCCTCCAAAGATATCAAGGCTCTTGGGGAGCCACACTATTTGACTGGAAACGACAATTCTTGATTCTACGACTAAAGGCATCTCGATTATTGTGCATTCATTTTTCGGGAGGTTTCGATCCACGAAGTTTTTCGCGCTGCAGCTCTAGTTCTTGCCAGGATAATGTGCGCTGGGCATTTCTTGTTATCGGCCAGATCAATGTTAGGTTCTCCGGTAGGGCCTGTCGGATCGCATTATAATCCCCCCATGGAATGTAAGATTCACCGCTTGGCACCCAATAGGTTCCGGGGGGACAATAAATACCCTGCATGCAAGATTCACACCACAAATACCACTTAGCCCAAATTGTGTTGCCTGGGTTAGGCGTGGGATCGCCTATCCAGAGCCTCCGAATCGTGTCCTGATGACATAAAGGGCAAGCGCAGCGAGGAAACTCAAAGGAGGCGAGGAAAAACTGGGCGTAGAGATGGCCGAATGATTTCGTGAACCGCTCTCTTAACTCATCCGTGATTATGAACTTCCTATCCTTTTGTGCCAAGGTGCCTCCCAACCCCAATTGCTAGAACGGTAACCGCCCCCCATGGAATTGTTCTCATGACAATCGGGCACCGATAGAATATAACATCCGGGGAATTATCCGGGGAGTACTGTGAGGGACACCCAAAGGCATTGATTCAACGGTGCCACGCCCGATGTGAGCGTTTGCGGGCAACGATCTCAAAGTGGCAACGGTAGCTGAGGTTTCCTCTAGTGCCAGCAACCGACAAACCCAGCAAATCTCGGCGCCGCCGGTGGGCATTTCTGATTTTCATTGCGGTCAACATTTGTTTCTGGTACTCGACGAAATATTGGTTTTATCCGGAAGTGAGTAGGACGGACCGCCAGAAATGGGAAGTGAGACCCAGGCTTGACCTGGCGAGTACGCCCCATGTGAAACCCCAATTGGGAGAATCTGGCCTGAACCCTTGCTTGAATTTGGTCCCTCCAACTGGATTGAAGCAGCCTGTTCAATCCGGATCCGTAGGCGATTGTCTCCTGCTGATTCCGGACGGCTCGCAATGGGATTTTTTCGAAATTAGTCTCCCGTCGGGTGGTGTTGTGCCGGTAACTACGGATGTCTACGTCGCGGGGACGATGCCGCTTGCCTTTACGCGAACGTACCGCACCATAGATGGTTGGTCATCCCGGATGGGGATTTACCTGATGCATGTCTACGACCTGTACTTTTTCGGAGAGCGAAATCCATACACATCGGCAACGTGGCAACTGCCGGATGGCTTTGAAATTCACTATAGGCGCGTTTCACCTGGAACGGGTTATGCCGAAGCGGTGTTCCAACATGACGGCGATATGCCGGTTTTCGGAGGATCCCGCATCGCGTGGAATGGGTGGGGCTGGGACGTGAGTCTGGCGGATGGGACGACGTATCTGTCTCCTGAGGCCTACAGTGAGACCCGTCCGTCGCAGGGTTCGATCGTGGGGATATTCGACCGAGATGGAAATGAAGTGCGGTTGACGCGCGAGCGGAACGGAAATCTCGTAAAGATCGAATCGCCAGGCGGCGGATGGATCGGGATCCATTATTCGGACAATCGAATCATTCGTGTCGAGGGCAGTTCCGGAGATAAAGTGGAATACGAATACGATCGCTTCAATCGTCTTCGAAGGACTACGAACTCGCAGGGAATCACGCGTGAGTATGCGTACGACGGTTACAATCACCTGCAGAAGGTTGTGGATTCCAAAGCTGGGCACATTCTGGACATTAGTTATGACGACGATGAGAGAGCCGTCGAAGCAACGCTGGCCGACGGAACCAGCTACTACGTAAACCGCAAGCTCGACAACCGTGGTTACATCAGTCAGATAGATGTGATTGGGCCTGAGGTGGATACGACTCGTGTCCAACTCCTTAACGGGCGCTACACGGTCGAGAAGCTTCCTCCACGCAAACCGCACTAAAAGCTCAAGATGAGCAATCCTTCCTACGGCTCGATCCGGTCGATTACGAATTTCTGAACAAATCCACCAGACAAGTCAAAGACCCCAGGCGCAAAATCGGCGTCGGGGGCACCAAACCAATGACATCTTTTCGAGGCGCTACTTCTGGGCTACCCGTCCAATACTCTTGAGAATTTTTTCCGGCGAGCCACTCCAATATAAATGCATGGTAAAAGAATTCATGTTCAGCGAGTGAAATTCACGCGGTTCGCGCCCTTATAAGCCTCAATCCAAAGTGATTCGTTCCACTATTTAGTTTCACGTCACGCTGCGTGGAAGATTCACTCGTATCCAACCCCTCCGTAATTCGCGCGTAACTTGCGGGGCCTATCAACGTTGCCGTTGTGTTTCGATCCCTTTAATCACAGGAGAAAACATGCGACTTAGCAATTCCGCGCCGCGAAAACGGCGGCTGAGCACCTCCATCCTTGCATCGGTACTGGCATTTTCGATGCTGGGTGGCCCGGCCGGGTACGGCGTCACGGACCCCGATAAGGCCGTGGATGCGATTCATACGGATAGCCCCATCAAGCACCTGATCGTTTTGATTGGGGAAAACCGTTCCTTTGACCACCTTTTCGCCACCTACGAGCCGAAGAGCGACGACTCCATCTCCAACTTGCTCTCCAAAGGAATCGTCAACGAGGATGGCACACCGGGCCCGCATTTCAAACGCTCACAACAGTTTCAGGCCACCGCTCCCTTCCAAACGGAGTACTACATCAGCCTGGACAAGAGCCAGAAATCGGCCTACACGACTCTGCCGGAGCCCACGCTGAACTTTGCTCCCACCACACCCAATGTTCCCGTGATTCTGAAGGGAACGCCGCTTCTGCCGCTGATCGAGCCGTCGCTTGACGCCGACGATCTGAACTTGCTGTTCACGGGCACCATACCTTCCACCGTGTCCACGCAAACCTTTGAATTGCCCGACTTCGATTCGCGCGTTCAGAATTTCAACGCGCTTCCGAACGGGTCGTTCCCTCTGAAAGGTACAGCGCTGCCCTTCGATTCCTACACCGGAGACACCACTCATCGCCTTTTCGAGATGTGGCAGCAATCCGACTGCAACATCCAGAACGCCACCGAGCGCAACCCGTCCGGCTGCTTGAGCGACCTCTATCCCTTTGTGATCACTTCCTACACCAATATCCCGGATCCCTTCAGCGCCCCCATAAAGAACCAAATTGACGACAACGGCGGCGGCAATTCCATGGCGTTTTACAACATGCAGCAGGGAGACGCGCCGGTCTTCAAGAAACTCGCCGATGAATTCACCATCAGCGACAATTTCCACCAATCGTTTATGGGCGGCACGGGAGCCAACCACGTCATGCTGGGCACCGGCGACGCGATTTTCTGGAGCGACGGGATGGGCAACGCCACGATTCCGCCCTCGCACATCGCCAACCCCAATCCTCAAAAGGGCACAAATAATATTTACACCGTGGACATCAATTTCGACGGCAATTTCACCGAATGCGGGGACGCCATGCAGCCTGGCATCGCGCCCATTAGGAATTACCTGGAATCGCTGCCATACGATCCGGATCCGCGCTGTGAACTCGGCCATTTCTACATGATCAACAATGACTCACCGGGCTTCCTGCCCGACGGCACAGTGGACACCGCGGGAATCGCCGGCGGGGGATCCATTCCACCGGTGAACACGCGCACCGTCGGAGAGGCGCTCAACGAAAAGAATATCCCGTGGGCCTACTACGGCGGCGCGTACAACGCTGCGGTAAATCTTCAGCACAATCCGAAAACTACGGATCCGACCATCCTGGTGGGCGCGGCCTACTGCAACATCTGCAACTTTGAATCGTACGCCACGGCGATCATGGGCGATCCCGTGCAACGCGCCGCGCACATCAAGGACGCCACCGATTTCTTCGCGGCGATAGACAACGACACGTTGCCGGCGGTCTCTTTCGTCAAGCCTGATGGCCTGCTCGACGGCCACCCGGCATCCTCGAAGTGGGATCTGTTCGAGGGCATGGTGGAAAACACCCTGGATCACCTGCACATGAACCCCGAACTGGAGAAGACCACCGCGTTTATGATCACCGTTGACGAAGGCGGCGGTTTCTACGACTCCGGCTACATCCAGCCGCTGGACTTCTTCGGCGATGGGCCGCGCATTCCGCTGATTATCGTCTCCCCATTCACGCGCGGCGGCCGCGTGAATCACACCTACGCGGACCACGTTTCCATCCTGAAGTTCATCGAGCGCAACTGGGATTTGAAGCCGCTGACTTCGAGAAGCCGGGACAATTTCCCGAACCCAAAGTCAGACGACGACAATCCTTATGTGCCGAAGAATAGTCCGGCCATCAGCGACTTGTTCGACATGTTCCACTTCGACCGGGACGGTGATCACCGTGACGGCGATCGCGACAAGGGTGATCGCAACAACAATGACGGTAACTCCGGCAAGGATGGCGGTCGTAACTGAGCGCTGAAAAAACGCTCGATTCACAAATGGAATTTCAGTCGGAGAAAACAAGACGGCCACGACCGAGTCGTGGCCGTCTTGGGTTCTTAACATGAACACTACCTCGTGAATTGCGCCGGGGTCGGAGCTTAGGCTCCATCATCCAATCAGCCGCAGCATCCCCGGCACCCGCCACCCGACGGTTCCAGTACTATCAATTCGTCGAATGTTACTTGACCCTGCGCGGAGCTAAATAGCAGAATGGGCGACCCGCAAAAGAATCCTATGCCTTTTTCACGCCGGGGTAGGAGAGATCGCTAACACGCCTGATCCAGACGAGTGGAAGACCGGCGAGGGAGACTCCTTTATGAAAAGAACTTCAATATTAATTGTTGCTGCGCTCTGGTTTCTTGGCGTGCGGGGCGCGACCGCGGATACTTTGACTTCCGGCAATGATGGCCGGACAGTGATTGACGTCGTCAACACCCCAAAATACGGCAAGACAACGATCACATGGCTTGCCGATGCGAATTTCGCCGCCAGCTTGAAGCCCGACAGTCCTTATTGGGTCCCCGGAATTAATCCTGATGGTTCCATGAGTCTGGGCACGGCGGCCCACTTCATCGACCAACTGAACAAGAACGCGTACCTCGGAATCGCCACCTGGAGACTTCCGACCACCATCCTGAAAGATACAAGCTGCAACTTTATGTCGGGAGGAGCGAACTTCGGGTACGACTGCGGCGAGCCATTCGACGCGCAGGGCAACCGAAATCCGGCCTACCCTTACAGCGAACTTGCGGGGCTGTATTACAACGGTCTCGGCGGCCAGGCGCACAACAGCATCAAGTTGGTGCACAATTCCGCATACCATCTGTTCAAACACCTCCAGCCCTATCTCTACTGGTCGAGTACAGCGCAGTACAACAACGTGAACTACGGCAATGATTTCTGGTTTCAGAACGGATTCGAGGGCACCGAAAACGAATACGACAGCCTGTTTGTTCTTCCCGTTTCCACCACCACGACTGGCACGGCACCCGTCACGTCGTTTGCGTGCGCCGCTGTGCCGGACACGTGCGCCGGACTTCTGCCCGGCCTGGGTTTGAATACGGTGATTCCTCCCGCGAGGCCGTCACTGCGGAAAAGCCCTGATGGCACGATGGTCTACGATCCGGTCACCAACATTGCTTATCTGGCCAATGCCAATCTCGCGGCGGTCATGTTTCCGGATAACCCATACTATGTCAGCGGAATCAATCCGAACGGCATGATGAACACGGATACGCTCGACAAGTTCCTCACCGCACTGAACAACCCGGCCCACCCATTTCTGGGATTTACCGGGTGGACCATACCCATGATCGCGAAAGACGGCCTGAACCCCAGTTGTACACTCACACCCGGGGCGGCTGCGCTTCCGGACTACGGCTACAATTGCGTCGGCAAGGCAAGTCAGTTGGGCGAACTGTTTTACAACCAACTTAGCGGTGTGCCCGGCCATGACATTGCTCAGACGTCCGATTGGCTTGGCTTGTTCTTTTATCACCTCGAGTCAAATTATTATTGGCAGTGCCAGCCGGCGCCGAACGATCCTCCGGGGAAGTGCACGCCGGGTAACGGCGCAGGTTTCCCGCCAAGCTTCTCATTTCTAAGCGGCTACCAGGGCCTTCAGTCCGATCCCAATGAATTGTTCGTGATCCTGGTGGTGCCGGGCGACGCCATCCCTCGTGAGAGGCGATGGTGGTAGGTTAATCTGACCCATCCGCTGAATAAGGTTGGCCGGCGGTGACTTCCGTCCTCCAATCGGTCCAAGACCAACAGATGTTGGCCCCTAATTGCGCCCTATTCGGAGCTTCAATTATCCCACTTGAAGGAAGAAAGAACTCCAGACTTAAATTCTAGATCGGCGATCAGGCGATCCACAGTGGGACGCGGAGCCGGGGCAACAGCATTTGCGCCCTGCGCGGGGTTGGTGCCTTGGAGGGGCTGAGTCGGAGAGGTGGCTGGCGCGCCTTGCTGGCTTGCAGCCGCATCGGGCTTACGGAAAAAGACGCGAAATTGGTAACTGCCCGAGCCGTTGGTGGGTCCAAGACCGGTGATGTGCCAGCCATTTGTGCCTTCATCATTTGCGTTCGTCATTCCGGCGTCGGCGAAGAAGTCGGCGAGTTTGGTTTCGCCAACTTTATAGGACGCGAGATGAGCGACGAGGGCGCGGGCGAGCTGGCTGTCGCGTGGCACGCGGCGCGAGGCATTGAAGGTGCCGGGAGGAAAGCGCGGCTCCACTTGGGCAATTTCGAAATGGCCGCTGAAAAAGTCATCTAAAAGTTGGTAAGCGTCGGGATCGTATTTCTTCAGCCCTTCGGGACCGTCCTCGGGTTTTGGTCCGGTCATGTTCATGTCGCCGTGAGTGCCGAAATACCACATGGTCAGCTCGGCGAAATATTCATTGGGGTTCGAGCCGGCGTAAGAATTGAGCCAAAGGCCTTTGGATTTTGAAATTCGATACTGGGCATCAAATTTGGCACGCACCTCGCGCGGAATTCCGGCGCCTTCAATGTTATGAGCGAATTCATGCATGCAAATATCGCGGCCGCGATAACGATCGGTGGGAAGCTTCAGGAGATTTTCCTCGCCGCAGGAAGTGATCAGCCCGCCCATGCCGCGAGTGCGCTGGTCGCGGGTGAGTCCGTTGTATTCGTCGAGGGGAACATGTTTGTCCTGGCGCCATTCGGGAAGATCGGTGGTGACCTGATCGCGTCCGATGATGTGCAATTGAGCGCCCGCGGCGGCAAGATTGGTGATGACCATGGGAAGATGAGCAGTCTCGGTGGCCATGCGATCGTAAGCGATGTACATGGCTTCGTCCGTGACCACGGTGGGCGCCTTAATCAGAATTCTGTGGAAGGAGAGGACTTTGGTGTAGAAGCCATCTTCCGGCGGATCGATGGATTGAATGGGAGGATGGGCTGGCGATTGCGCGGCAGAAGTTCCGGCGCCGGATTGGCGATGGCTCCAAGATAATGACGCAGCCAGCGCAAGAATTGCGAAGCTCAGGGCGATTCGCATGAATGGAAGCCTCTTGCCCCTCATTTGATATTACCGGCCAGTTGGAGCGGCGGCTGGATTTGGACCGCCAAACTTATTTTGAAGCCAGGCACGCGCTTCATCCGGATTGTAATTGAATGGGCCCATTCCCCCGCGATAGGCAATGGTTCCATCTTCATTGACGATGTAAATGCGTTCGGGCCAGGCGGCATAAGCCAAATCCGCGGCATTGTCCATGTCATCCACGGCGAAGGGAAGCGGAAAGCGGAAGCGTTTGATGAAGTCGTTGCCGATGGCGATCCGCTGTGCAAGCGTCTTGGGCTGCGCGTAGCAAACATCTTCGGTCACATTCGTTTTCATCTGCCACTCATCGGTGGGATGCGCCTCTCGGATATAGACCTGAAGGAAATCGGCGCGGTCCTTGTAATCTTCGTACATTTTTGCCAGGTCGCCGACCCGGCGACGGAACGGCGGTCAAGTGTAGCTGCCGAAGATGAGGACGAGTGGGCGTGCTCCGATGCGATCGCGCAACTGAAATGTGGTGGCGCCATCGAGCGCGTAGAGTTTCACGTCGCGCGCGCGGTCGCCCACATGCAGATCGCCGCGGTGCATGTTGGGCAGCGCATAACGGACCAGGCCGTAGACATTTGACGGCCCGCCAGAAACCACACTAAGAAAGACGAATGCGGCAGCCAGGAACACGACCACTCCACTTGAGGTCCAGATTAGTATGCGTCGCGCGCGTCGTTTCACAATTAGCTCTCAGTTACGCAAGCATTCCCGCTTTGAGGATGGGGCTCCGGTGCAGCGGGTTCAGTAAGGGGATTACAGCAAGAGAGATGGGAAGAATGCACGAGAGTCCCCAATTCTGAAAGCGCTTACATCAATATCTTAACATCGAGGCGAAGTCAAAGGTCTCTTCAGGCTCTGAGATTCACTCAATTCTTTGAGGATTTGGAACGCAGTAGGCTGACTTGCACTCCGTTTTCACTGATGGGCAAAGAGACAGTTCCGCCTTCGGCGGGAAGCCGCGCGGCGGATTTACCATCCACCATGACTTCATACGTTGCCTGCAAGCCGGAAATATTAGTCTGCGTTGCGTGGGGTTTTGCAGGTTGCGGGTCGCGGTTTTCCACCACGAAAGTTATTTGCTGCAGGTCGTCGTCGAAGCGAATTGGTTTGCCGGCGGCAAAGCCATCGCGGTCGAGCTCCAGGTGGAAACGGCGATGCGCCTCGAGCAGGTGAAACCGGCGGCCGACTCCATCCTGGGGAATTACGTCCGTATGGCCAGCGGAGTGAGTGAGCGAGCCGCCGTAGGCAATGCGGCCGAAGATGGGATCGTCGGCAACGATCACAGCGGCCGTTCGCAGGGCCGCGCCGAAGCCGAGATCAATTTCGCCACTGTACTGCCACGCACCCCGCGCCTGCTGCTTGCCAAACCAGTTTGAGCCGAAGGCCTGCGGCACATAGGCGCTGCCCGCGCCGCCGTCATTTTCCGTGCCGGGGTACCAGTAACCGTAATTGGTGGCGGCGGTGCCGGTGTTCATCAAGGCCCAGGAACTGAGAAGCGAAGCGTAGCCCAGACGCAAGTAGGGAAATGGATTGGGTGCGAAGTAGAGCGCGTAATCGAGAATGGACCAGCCGCCCATTTGAGACATGTAGCGCATATTGCCTTCGACGCCCATCTGCCAGTAGTTCGGCTCGAGCCAGCCGCGAGTGGAAAGATTGCAGGCGAGTTGCTGGTCCATGAATCGTTGTGCGTCCGCGGGCGTGATGTGGAGCGTGCGCTGCGGGTTTTTCATTTGGACATTGGCGTAATGCGCGAAGGCGCCGGTGGACTCAAAGGCTGTGGGGTCGAAGGGATATTCCGAATAGAAGAGATCCGGCTGATCGTTGATGAAGTACTCGACTTTTTCTTCCCAATGTTTACGCAGGACGGCGGCTTTATCTTTCCAGCCGACGCGATCGAGTTCCTGGATGAGGTCAGCGATGACCAGTTCGTTGTAATTGCCCAGTTCATTGGCGGACCAGTGGGCGATTTGCCAGGGATAAGTGTAGAAACCGAGCGCGGTGCCGTAGGCCCGCTCGAGATACTCGTTCTTGTCGGCGTAGTGCGAAAGCTCGGGATAATTCTTCGCGATGTTGTACATGCTCCAGTAGAGATAGACG
>Ga0209415_10000655_pt1 | contig 64672 bp, 64 predicted proteins | sample PeaSoiSIISIP2007_FD_187696 | JGI IMG/M metagenome (GOLD analysis project Ga0209415, IMG submission 187696) | Peat soil microbial communities from Weissenstadt, Germany - SII-SIP-2007 (SPAdes) (version 2) | ecosystem: Environmental > Terrestrial > Soil > Wetlands > Peat | place: Germany...
ATTCTCGCCAATGCCGTGAAGGTGACGCTCGGCCCCAAGGGCCGCAACGTCATCCTCGATAAATCGTTCGGCGCACCCCGTATCACCAAGGATGGCGTCACGGTCGCCAAGGAGATCGAGCTCGACGACAAGTTCGAGAATATGGGCGCGCAGATGGTACGCGAGGTGGCGCAGAAGACCAACGACGAGGCCGGCGACGGCACCACTACCGCGACCGTGCTCGCGGCCGCCATCGTCAAGGAAGGCGTCAAATCGGTCGCCGCCGGGATGAATCCGATGGACCTCAAGCGCGGCATCGATATCGCGGTCAAGGCCGTAGTCGAGGACATCAAGAAGCGCGCAAAGAAGGTCAGCTCATCGGCCGAAGTCGCGCAAGTCGGTACCATTTCCTCGAACGGCGACTCGGCCGTCGGCAAGATGATCGCCGAGGCAATGCAGAAGGTCGGTAATGAGGGCGTGATCACGGTCGAGGAGGCCAAGGCGCTCGACACCGAAGTCGAAATCGTCGAGGGCATGCAGTTCGACCGCGGCTATCTCTCGCCCTACTTCATCACCAATGCCGAGAAAATGCTGGCCGAGCTCGAGGACGCTTACGTGCTGCTGCACGAGAAGAAGCTGCCCGGGCTGCAGGCGCTGCTGCCCGTGCTGGAAGCGGTAGTTCAATCGGGCAAGCCGCTCTTGATCATCGCCGAAGACGTCGAAGGCGAGGCGCTCGCCACGCTCGTCGTGAACAAGCTGCGCGGCGGCTTGAAGGTCGCGGCCGTAAAGGCGCCGGGCTTCGGCGACCGCCGCAAGGCCATGCTCGAGGACATCGCCGTGCTCACGGGCGGCCAGCTCATTGCCGAGGATCTCGGCATCAAGCTGGAGAACGTGACCGTGGCGATGCTCGGCCGCGCCAAGAAGGTGGTGATCGAGAAAGAGAAGACCACCATCGTCGACGGCGCCGGCAAGAAGAAGGACATCGAAGCCCGCGTGGCGCAGATCAAGTCGCAGATCGAGGAGACCACTTCGGACTACGACCGCGAGAAGCTGCAAGAGCGTCTCGCCAAGCTCGCCGGCGGCGTCGCGGTAATCCGCGTCGGCGGGGCCACGGAGATCGAAGTGAAGGAAAAGAAGGATCGCGTCGAGGACGCGCTCAACGCTACCCGCGCCGCGGTCGAGGAAGGCATCGTGCCCGGCGGCGGCGTGGCGCTGCTGCGCGCCAAGAAGGCGATCGGCAAGCTGCATAACGACAATGCCGACGTGCAGGCCGGCATCAACATCGTGCTCAAGGCGCTGGAGACCCCGCTGCGCCAGATTGCCGAGAATTCCGGCGTCGAGGGCTCGATCGTGGTCAACAAGATCCTCGAAAACAAGTCGGAGACGTTCGGCTTCGACGCGCAGACCGAGGAGTATGTGGACATGGTGGAGAAAGGCATCGTTGACCCGGCCAAGGTGGTGCGCGCGGCACTCCAGGACGCGGCCTCGGTCGCGGGCCTCCTGGTCACGACCGAAGCCATGGTCGCCGAAGTGCCGAAAGAGCAACCGTCCATGCCGGCGATGCCGGGCGGCGGCGGAGGTATGGGCGGAATGGGTTTCTGATCCTTTCGCTTATCGTCGAAACGAAAGGGGCGCGGTGCAGACCGCGCCCGTTTTGCGCTATGGTGCGCGAGCATACCCGAGAATTCTGGAAGTAAGCATGGCAACCGCAGACATCGATCCGTTCGCAAGATTCAAAGAAGTCCAGCGCGAAGCATGGGCGGTGTTTGGTCCGGTTGAGGCTTCTACAACCGTGCCCGCCGCGAAATTGGTGAAATTCGCGGAAGTGGCTCCGGGACAGCGCGTGCTCGATGTTGCCTGCGGAACCGGCGTCGTTGCCGTTACCGCGGGGCGGCGCGGCGCCAAGGCTTCCGGGCTCGATTTGTCGCCGGTGCTGGTGGAGCGCGCTCGCCACAACGCCACTTTGGCGGAGGTCGATATCGACTTCGTCGAGGGCGACGCGGAGGCGCTGCCTTATCCGGACGCCTCATTCGATGTCGTACTCAGCCAATTCGGCCACATCTTCGCGCCACGTCCCGCCCTCGTCGTCAAGGAGATGCTGCGGGTGCTGAAGCCCGGCGGCCGCATTGCATTTTCTACTTGGCCGCCCGAGCATTTCACCGGACGCATGTTTGCCTTCGTCGCGCGCAACATGCCGCCGCCTCCGGCGGGCGTCGATCCGCCGGCGCCGCCACCGTTGTGGGGCGACCCCAATATTATTCGCGAGCGCCTCGGCAAGGCTGTGAAGGATCTGACGTTCGAGCGCGATACGCTGATCATGCCCAATCTAAGCCTTCACCACTTCCGCCTTGCGCAAGAGAAGACCATCGGCCCGCTGACCAAGCTCGTCGCCTCGCTGGAGAGCGACCCGCGCAAGCTTGCGCAGATTCGCGCCGAGTTCGACGCATTGGCCAACGACGTCTACAAAGACAACGCCATCCACATGCACTTCCTCATGACGCGAGCGACCAAGTCGTAAGCCGCCGGCCTTCAGTTCGTCATCAGGTGGAAGCGCAACGTCGTCGCGCCGCGCAGTTCGATGATGTCGCCGCGGCGCCGCCAGTTCGTCATCTGCGCAAGCGCCGCCAAAAGCTTCTCGTCGCCGCTCTGCCGGTCCGGCGCACATTGCGCCGGATCGGCGGGACCGGAAACAATGCTGATGGAATCCTCGCCGACATTGGCCTGGCCGTGCAGCCGCGCGCACCAAAGCTCGATCGAGACAGCGCCGTTGGCGTCGATCTCCAGTATCGGGACGCCCTTGGTGCCGGGCATCGGCGAAGCGTCGAGCATGAGCTCGCGATCGAACGGGAATGCGCGATCGCTCGCCAGAGCTGGGCTTGTTGAACTCGCAAGGATCACTATGAGGCAGCAGGCGAGACGCCGGCGCAGGCGAGGCATTTTGTTTTCCCGGTTCGGGGGTAGAGCGGAGAGAGTTAGGCGAGGATCGCCGGTGGGCTCACCATGATCTACTCCGGAGCGTGGCACCCGGCCAAGGCTTTTTTTCGCCACGCAGGATAGTTGTTGATTGCAAACCAAAGCGGCGGTTCGTTTGCACATTCTCAGCGCCGAATCGAAAAACCCCGCGGCCAAAACCGCGAGGATTCCGATAAGCCCAACCGGCTAGTGAACGATCATGCCGGTGAACACATAGGCTTGCAACATCACCAGGATGCCGACGAGACAAGCGAGCGCAATCGAGTGAAAGAACACGAAACGCAGGATCGAGCCTTCGTGCCCAAACCAGTTGGTTGCGGTCGACGCGACGACGATCGACTGCGCGTCGATCATCTTGCCCATGACGCCGCCCGAAGAATTGGCCGCACTCATGAGGATCGGCGAAAGACCAAGCTGTTCCGAGGTGATCTTCTGCAAGCCCCCAAACAGCACGTTGGACGCCGTGTCGGAGCCGGTAAGTGCAACGCCGAGCCAGCCGAGCAACGTACCAAAGAAGGGATACAGTATCCCGGCGCCGGCAAACGCCAAGCCCAGTGTCGCATCGATGCCGGAGAACCGCGTCAACGTACCGATCGCCAGCATTGCCGAAATGGTAATCAGTGAATATGCGCAGACCTTGATGGTGCGGCCGTATTCGACGACGAGCTTTGCCGGCGAGAACCCCATAACGAAGCCGGAAATAATCGCCGCGAGCAGCATGCCCGAGCCAGTGAACGATAGATAAGTGAAGGCGAATACCGCGCCCTCCGCCGTCGGCTTTGCAACCACCGGCGGCACCTTTTGCACCAGATTATGGAGGCCCGCGACCGGGTAGTTCCAGGTGAAGATCGGGTTGACCAGGCTCTTGAACCAACCGGTGCCCCAGACCAGCAACATCACACAGACGATGATCCACGGCAGCAGCGAGCGCAGGACTACGGCGGTTGTCAGCGCGGCCGTCTTCGTCGCCGGCGGCGGCGGTATGGTGGCGGCGGAGTCGTCGCGGCTGCGCAATGCGGGCGACAGCCACAGTTCCTCCGGCTCCCAAACTCTGAGGAATCCGATCAGGCAGGCCATGGAGATGAGCGAGGCGCCAATGTCGACAATCCACGGATTGATGAAATTCGAGATCAGGAATTGCGGAATCGCAAATGTCAGGCCGCAGACCAGGATCGCCGGCCAGATTTGCAGCATGCCGCGAAAGCCGGCGAAGGCCCAGATCAACCAAAACGGCACGATCAGCGAGAAGAACGGCAATTGCCGCCCGACCATCGCGCCAAGCAGGTACGGATCGAGTCCAGTGACGCTGGCAAGCCCGGCGATCGGCGTGCCAAGCGCGCCATAGGCGACCGGTGCCGTATTGGCAATCAGTGAAAGACCGGACGCGGCAAGCGGCGAGAACCCAAGACCGATCAGGATGGCGCCAGTCACCGCGACCGGCGTGCCGAAACCGGAAGCACCTTCGAAAAACGCGCCGAAGGAAAACGCGATGAGCAGCAGCTGCAGGCGCCGATCACGCGTGACGCCGCCGATCGCCTGCGACAAGGTCGCGAAGGCGCCGGTCGCCACAGTCAGGCGATAGAGAAAGATGACGTTAAGGACGATCCATCCAATGGGGAAGAAGCCTATGACGGCGCCGAGCACCGCGGCGCGAAGGGCCAAGCCGGCCGGCATCGTGAACAGGAAGATCGCCACCAAAATCGCCACGACCAGCGCGATCACCGCGGCGAGATGCGCCTTGGCCTTCCCGGACGCGATTAGGACGAGCAACGACACGACCGGCAAGGCAGCCGCAATTGTCGAGAGGGCGGGGTTGCCGAACGGATCGTAAACTTGATTCCACATAGCGGTTCTCTCCCTCAGCGGCCGTTATTGCATGTACGGCCTGTTCTCAGTGCAAAGCAGCCTCGCAAACCGGCCGATTCGCCGTTGGCGCACTATGGTGGAACATGGACAAAATGCTGCCGAACCCAGTGGCTTGGGCCGGAACTGCCCCGCCATATCCAAATCCCGTTAGCGTGGGAACCCCCGTCGCCCGAAGGCTATGTTATTGTGAAAAGCAAGCGTGCGACAATACTTACTTGCCTTAAGTTCGGCGTCGATATGCCCCAATGAATGTCCGGGTTTCATGTTGGGCATACGCGGCTTTTTGTGCCGCACACGGCACCGGATTTTCGCGTCGCGGGCGCGATAAAGACAGGAGTAACTTTTGAAAAGCCTTGCCTCGACGATCGCCACGATCTGGCGGCTGTCCGTGCCCTATTTCCGCTCGGACGACCGCTGGCCGGGCCGCGTTTTGCTGGCTTCGGTGATCGCGATCGAGCTTTCGCTCGTGGCGATCCAGGTCATCCTCAATCAGTGGTACAATCGTTTTTACAACACGCTGCAGGACCACGACTGGAACGCCTTCGTCAGCGCCATCCTGTTCTTCTGCGGGATCGCGGCCGTCTATACCGTACTGGCGGTCTATCAGCTCTATCTCAATCAATGGCTGCAAATCCGCTGGCGCCGCTGGATGACGCAGACTTATCTGCGCCAGTGGCTTCAATCCGCCAACCACTACCGCATGCAGCTGCTCGGCGACACCGCCGACAATCCGGACCAGCGCATCGCCGACGACTTGCAGATGTTCGTGCAATACACGCTTACAATCGGCATCGGCTTGCTCAGCTCCATCGTGACGTTGTTTTCGTTTGTCGTCATCTTGTGGAACTTGTCCGTACACGCGCCCCTGACTTTGTTCGGCGCCAACCTCGGCATTCCGGGTTACCTGGTATGGGCGGCTTTGATCTATGCCGTGATCGGTACGGCGCTCACCCATCTCATCGGCTGGCGGCTCATTCCGCTTAACTTCCAGCAGCAGCGCTTCGAAGCCGATTTCCGCTTCAATCTCGTGCGCACGCGCGAAAACGCCGAGCAGATCGCAGCGCTGGGCGGCGAGGCGGCCGAGCGCGAGCGTCACCTCAACCGTTTCGGCAACGTGGTCGCCAACTGGCTCGCGCTGATGCAGCGGCAGAAACAGCTCACCTTCTTCACCCAAAGCTACTCGCAGGCTTCGGTGATCTTTCCCTATATCGTGGTGAGCCCGGCCTACTTCTCCGGCGCGATGCAGCTCGGCGGCTTGATGCAGACGGCATCCGCCTTCAACAGCGTGCAGAATGCGCTGTCCTACTTCATCACCGCGTACCGGCAGATCGCGGAATGGCGCGCGGTGATCGCCCGCTTGACCGGGTTCGAAGAGGCGATCGCGGCCGGAGAGGCCGCCGCGGTAACACCGCCGGCCGTCGAGCTCGTCCCTCGCAAGAGCGGAGCCGTGTTCGCGGTCGATCGGCTCAACGTCCGGCTACCCGGAGGCGAGCCGATCGTCGCCGCCGAGCACATCGCCTTTCCCGCCGGCGAGCGCGTCCTCGTCACCGGGCCGTCCGGCTCCGGTAAATCGACCCTGTTCCGCGCGATCACCGGAATCTGGCCATTCGGATCAGGCCAGGTGATGGTGCCCGAGGGCGCCAAGGTGATGTTGGCACCGCAGCGGCCTTATTTCCCTTTGGCGACGCTGGCGACGGCGGTCGGCTTTCCGGCGGAGGCCGGCACATTCGACGACGCCCGCGTCGCTGAGGCCTTGGTCGCGGTCGGACTGCCGCAGCTCGTCGGCCGGCTCGGCGAAGAAGCGCATTGGAACCGCCTGCTCTCGCAAGGCGAGCAGCAGCGGCTCGCCATCGCGCGGGCGCTGCTGCACGCCCCCGATTATCTTTTCCTCGATGAAGCGACGGCCGCGCTCGATGAAGCCGCCGAAGCGGTGCTCTACCGTCTGCTCCAGGACCGCCTCAAGGACACGACCATCATCTCCATCGGGCATCGCTCCACTCTCAACGCCTTCCACGGCCGCCGCATCGAGCTGGTGCCGGGTGAAGCCGTCACGCGCGTGCAGGAGGTCCCCTTGGCTTCGGCCGCCGAGTGAATACGTTATAGCGTTCTAGACGGAGGGTTCGCGCCATGAAGGCAAGCATTGACGGCCACATCGTCGCCCTGAGCAACGACATCATCGAGGCCCAGGGCTACCAATATTTTCCGCGCAATGCGGTGCGCATGGATTGGCTGGAGAAGGTCGAGAAGACCCCAAAAGACCTGGAATGTCCCCACGGCGTCCAGTTCTACGACGTCGTCGTCGACGGCAGGCGGCACCGGCGCGCCGCGTGGTCGTACGAAAAGCCGCAGCCGCGGATGGCGCAAGTCGGCGGACGCTTCGGTTTCTGGGAGGACGTCGAAGTCGCGTAAACGCGGGACCGCGCGGCTTACGCCGCCGCTTTTTTGCGATTGGCCTCAAGACGAGCGTCGACCAGCGCCACCTGCGCATCGATCGCCGGATGATGCAGGCCCTTCTGCGCGGCGATCAGTTGCACGAGCTTGTCGGCGCGCTCGATATTCGGCGCGCCGTTTTGCAAGGCCCGCGCCGCCGAAGCCGGGCGCGTCAGCGACTGCGCCGCGGCGGCATACTTCTCGAACGGCACCATGTCCTCCGGCTTGGCGCCGAGCTTGACGCAAAGATCGACGACAAAATTGTAAACCGACCGCGAGGTCTCGATGTCGCTATGCACCGCCTCTTGCGCCGTACGCATTCCGTCCTTGGTGACGCATCTGTAGTTGCCGGCAAGCAGCATTGCCCATTTGGCGAGCGGCACGAAGACGGATTCGTAGACCTTGAGCTTCACCGGCAGCTCGATTTTGCCTTCCGGGGTATCGAAGCGGATCGCTTCGATCTCGTCCTGCAAGCGCCGCAGGATCGCGGTGTGCCGCTCCGAAGGAAACCGCGCAACCTTAAAATTGGTCGGCAACGTCACTTGCAGGACATTGATCTTCTCCTCCGGCGGCCTGATCGCCTGCGGGTCGGGGCTGCATAGCGTGATGTAGGACGGATCGAAGTTGTTCCATACGCTCGCGTCGGTGTAAGCGGGCTTGAGTGCATCCGCATCGAGGCCGGGGATGCGCCGCAGATAAGCGAGCGGCGGCATGTTCATGATCGACATGCACGGCACTTTAGCCCGCGCCACGGCGTCGAGCAGTTCACGCACGCCGGCCGCACGGTATTGCGGCTCCTGCATTGCGAGCCCGACGAGATCGTAGTCCTTCGGATCGACATCGGCGGTGCCGCCGGCACTGACCTTGCCGGGAAGCTTGCGTGAATCGATTTCAACCGGGGCCTTGCGGCCGCGCACCGGCAGGCGCACGCGAAAACCTTCGGCGTTGATCAGGTCGGCCTCGGCGGGCAGGCACACGAGCTTGACGTTGTGACCGCCGAACAGGAGCTTCGAAGCAAGCAGTGAGCCATAGGACGCGCCCATGATCAGGATGTTGTAAGTCGCCGCCATTACGCACCTCCCGGTTGCAAGATCGCCCCAAGGTCGCGACTGCAACCCAGCCTCAGGCCGCCGTCGGCCGCTTGTTAGCCGCCAATGCTATGGGCCGAGGCAGATCGGCGCAATGCATCCGCCAATGCCGGGGGGCAATCGCCGGCTGCCGGCTTGAGCCGGCTGCCGGACGACGATCCTCAATGCCAGTGGAAGGCTATTAGCTATTGCCGCCGCCGAAGCCCGGACCGAGCGGCGGTGGCCATGACGGGGCAGGCGCGGGTTCCGCGACGGGCGCGGGCGGCGGGGCCGGTATCTTCGCTGGCGCCTTCGGCTTGGGCGCGGCCTTCTTCGCAACCTTCTTGACGACTTTTTTCTTCGCGGCCGACTTCATTGTTTTCTTCTTTTTGCGCGCCGGCGCCGCTTTTTTCTTTTTCGTGGATTTTTTCTTTGCCTTCGACTTTTTCGCCATGATCGTCCTCCCGATCAATGCTGCCAATAACACGATCTCGTCGGCCCCCATGGGAGACCGGGTTCACGCCACAATAACGCCCAAGCCCCCCGTTTTGCCCGCGGCCGCAGACGGCCGCACGGTCGAACGCGACCGATGCGCCCGAAGCGCGCGCGGACATGGCCCCCCCGTGGCCCAATCGATCAACTCGACCGTATGGACGGCTGGGAGCTTCGTGCCCGCGACGATCTGCGTCATGCAGCCAATGTTTCCCGCCGCGATCACGTCAGGTCGCAATCCTTCGATAGTCCTGACTTTGCGCTCGCGCAACCTCCTTGCGATATCCGGCTGCAGAATATTGTAGGTCCCGGCGGAGCCGCAGCACAAATGCCCGTCGGGCACGTCCCTGACCTGAAAGCCGAGCTTGGCCAAGAGCTCCTTCGGTTGCCGCGTCACGCGCTGTCCATGCTGCAACGAGCATGCCGAATGATAGGCGACGACCAGGCCGGGAGCGCTTTGGTCCGCCGCGAGCGGCAGCCCGGCAAGATATTCGCTGATGTCACGCGCCAAGGTCGCCACCTTGCCGGCACGTTGGGCATAGGCCGGATCGGTGCGCAGCATGAAGCCGTAATCCTTCACCGTGGTGCCGCAGCCCGACGTGGTGATGACGATGGCGTCGAGTCCAACGAGTGCCGCCCAGGCGTCGATGTTGGCGCGCGCCTGGGAGAGCGCCTGCTCCTCCCGGCCCATATGGTGGACCAGGGAACCGCAACAGCCGGCGCCTTCGGCCACAACCACTTCGACGCCGGACCGCGTGAGCACGCGGATTGCGGCGGCGTTGATTTGCGGCGCCAATAGATCGTTGACGCAGCCGGCAAGCAATGCCACGCGGGTCTTTCTTCGCGGCCCTTCCGCCGGAAAAAACTGCGGGGCGAGCGGCCGGTACGGGCCACGCCAGGGGGCAAGGCGCAGCATCGCCGCAAGCCGCTTGAGACCGACCGCCTGCGCCAGCAGCGCGAAAGGCTTGCCGGGGATCGCCGCCACAAGCGCCAGCCGGAAGCGTCGCGGATACGGCATTAGCGTCGCCAACATCGTGCGCAACAGGCGCTCGCCCAGCGGGCGACGATAGGTGCGTTCGATGTGATCGCGGGCGTGATCGACTAGGTGCATATAGTGCACGCCCGACGGACAGGTGGTCATGCAGGCAAGGCAAGAGAGGCAACGGTCGATATGCAGCGCCACCTCGGCCGACGCCGGCCGGTCGTGCTCGAGCATGTCCTTGATGAGGTAGATGCGCCCGCGCGGCGAATCGAGTTCGTTGCCGTCGAGGACGTAGGTCGGGCAAGTGGCGGTGCAAAAGCCGCAATGCACGCAGGCGCGGAGAATTTTTTCCGATTCCGCAATATTCGGATCGGCGAGCTGCGCCAGCGAGAAGGATGTCTGCATGGCTAAACGCCTGCCCACATACGGCCGGCGTTGAGCACGCCGCGCGGATCGAAACTCTCCCGCACGCGTTTGGTCAATGCGGCAAGCTCGGCCGGCTCCGGCGTAAAAACATCCACCTTGGCGCGCACCGCTGCCGGCGCGCGGATGAGCGTCGCATGGCCGCCCGCGGCGGCAACGAGCGGGCGCACGAGGCGTGCGCCGGCATCGTCGGATGATGGAAGCGCGGCCCAGATCAGGCCGCCCGCCCAGTCATAGAGGATTTCGGCCTGCGTTCGTTCGGCCAAAGCGACGCCGACTTCAGCGCCGCGCGACGGCGCGGTCGAAATGCGCCAAACCACGCATACACCGGCAGGTCCCGAGGCTGCGAATGGCAGAACATCGCGCACCGCCCGCCACAGCGCGCGCGACGGCGCCTCGCCCAGAATACCTAACGCGCCGAACGGCGCGATCAGTGTCTCCAGCGCGGCTTTGCGATGGACAACCGACGGGGCAACGCCTTCGAGCCGGAAAGCGGTGACCGCGCCACCCGCCGCACCGACGTCGGCAATGCGGGCAGCTGCCGCCGCCGGTACGTGCGCCGCCGCCGAGATATCGGCGACCGAACCCATGACCGCGGCCATCGCTTTTCCGGCCGCTCGGTCGTCGAGCTTGAGCAGCAGCACGGTCTGCTCGGTTTCGGCGCGCGGCAGCGTCTTGATCGTCACCTCGGTCAAGGCCGCGAGCGTACCCCAGGAGCCGGCGAGGAGCTTGCACAGATCGTAGCCGGTGACGTTCTTGACGACGCGGCCGCCGGCCTTGAACGTCTCGCCGCGGCCGGAAACGGCCTTGGTGCCGAGGAAATGATCGCGCGCGGCGCCCGCCTTGATGCGCCGTGGGCCGGATAAGTTTGCCGAGAGCGCGCCGCCGATTGTGCCGATGCCGGCGGTCGTGCCGAGTAACGGTCCATAATCCATGGGCTCGAACGCCAGTTCCTGGCCGTTCGCGGCCACCGTTGCTTCGATCTCGGTAAGCGGCGTGCCGGCCTTCGCCGAGAGCACGAGCTCGGCGGGCTCGCAAAGGGTAATGCCGGAAAGTCCCGAGAGATCGAGCGTAGCGTCCCATTGGGCGAAGCGACCGATCCCGCGCTTGGAGCCACGGCCGACGACTTCCAGCGTCTTGTCCCCGGCCAAAGCCCAGCGGATCGCCTCCTCGACCTCCGCGTGATCGCGCGGTTTGAGATTTTCACTCATGCCTATGGCGCTTCAGAACCGCGGCAAATCGGGAAACGCGACGCGGCCCGCATGGACATGCATGCGGCCGAGCTCGGCGCAGCGGTGTAAAGTCGGGAACATCTTTCCCGGATTGAGCAGGCCCTGGTCGTCGAAGGCGCATTTGAGCCGCTGCTGCTGATTAAGATCGGCCTCGGAGAACATCACCGGCATCAGATCGCGTTTTTCGACGCCGACGCCGTGCTCGCCGGTCAACACGCCGCCAACCTCGACACAGAGGCGCAGGATATCGGAGCCGAATGCCTCCGCCCGATCGAGCTCGCCCGGTTTGTTGGCATCATAAAGAATGAGCGGATGCAGGTTACCGTCGCCGGCATGGAAAACGTTGGCGACGCGCAGGCCGTATTGCACCGATAGTTCGTTCATGCGCTGCAGGACGAAGGGCAGCTTCGCCCGCGGAATCGTGCCGTCCATGCAGTAATAATCGGGCGAGATGCGGCCGACCGCCGGGAACGCGGCTTTGCGGCCGGCCCAAAACAACAGGCGCTCCTCCTCGGACGTCGAGGCGCGGTAGAACACGGCTCCGCATTGTTGCGCGATCTCGTGGACGCGCTCGAGCAGGTGATCGACCTCGGGACGCGGACCGTCGAGCTCGACGATCAAGAGGGCTTCGACGTCAAGCGGATAGCCGGCGTGGACGAATTCCTCGACGGCATGAATGGCGGGCCGGTCCATCATTTCCATTCCGCCCGGAATAATTCCGGCGGCGATGATGCGCGCCACGCATTCGCCGCCGTCCTCCGAAGCAGTAAAACCGATGAGTGCGGCGCGCGCGCTTTCTGGCTTCTTCAAAATCCGCACGGTGACTTCGGTGACAACGCCGAGCAGACCCTCCGACCCCGTGACCACGCCCAGAAGATCGTAACCGGCGGCATCGAGATGGGCGCCGCCGAGGCGGACGATCTCGCCGGTCATCAGGACCAATTCGCAGCCAAGCACGTTGTTGGTGGTGACGCCGTATTTCAGGCAGTGCACGCCGCCGGAGTTTTCCGCCACGTTGCCGCCGATCGTGCAGGCGATCTGCGACGACGGATCGGGCGCGTAGTAAAAGCCGGCATGCGCCACCGCATTGGAGACCGCGAGGTTGGTGACGCCGGGCTCGACCACGGCGACGCGGTTGGCGAAATCGATGGCGCGAATGCGATTGAACTTCGCCATGCCGAGGAGAACGCCGTCACCGAGTGGCAGCGCGCCGCCGGATAGCGAAGTCCCCGCTCCGCGCGGCACGACGCGCACGCCTTGCCGGTGGCAGTAAGCCAGCACGGCCGCGACCTGTTCGGTCGTTTCCGGCAGCACGACCACCATGGGAAGCTGGCGATAGGCGGTTAGCCCATCGCTTTCGTAGGGCCGCATGGCCTCGTCTGAGGCGATGACGCCCTCGCCGGGCACGATGCGCTCAAGCGCCGCCACGATCTCGGCGCGCCGCGCAAGCACCCCGGCGTCGGATTGAGGCATGGCAACGGGCATCGAGGCATCTCCGCAGTCTTTTCCGCCGGCTCGCCCATTCGGCGACCGCTCTGGCATTATAGCCCGAAACGGCGGCTTATTGCGCAACGGCTGCGCGCCGACGCGCCGCATCTTGCTTCGGCAATTCGCCATTGACATGCTGCGCTGCGGCCGCTTCAAAAGCTAACGCGAATTCACGGCCGAATAAGCCGGACGGCCATTACAGCGAAGGGGCATCGGATGCTGACGAGGTTTATCGTGGCTGCCGCGTTGATTGCCGTATCGACGGGCGCCGGCTTGGCGCAGGATGTTGAGAAGGGCGCGACGGTGTTCAAGAAGTGCATGCCCTGCCACAAAATCGGCGCCGGCGCGACTAACCTCGTCGGCCCCGAGCTCGACGGCCTCGATGGCCGTAAATCCGGCAGCGCCCCGAACTTCAACTATTCCGACGCCAACAAGAATTCAGGCATTGTTTGGAACGAAACGACTTTCAAGGAATACATCAAGGACCCAAGGGCCAAAATCCCCAACACCAAAATGATCTTCGCCGGCATCAAGAACGAGCAGGAAATCAACGATCTGTGGGCTTACCTCAAGCAATTCGACGCCGAGGGGAATATAAAGAAGTAGCCGGACCACGGCGAAACTTTTGATCTCGCTCAATTTGAACCGGCGCTTGGCGGAATAGAGATGACCGACCGCCGCAGCACGCCGACGGGAGGAGAGGCACCATGATTAAGGACATCATCGTCAATCTCAGCGTCGGCGAAGGGACGGCGAACGCGGTGGGCGATTATGCGGTCTCCGCTGCCGCGGCCTTCGACGCTCATTTGGCCGGCATCGCGTTCCTCTATGATCCGATCGTTCCGGTTTCCGGCGCCGGCTATATCCCGGCCGACGTGATCGAGGGGCAAGAGCGCGCTAATGAAGCGGCCACGAAGGCCGCCATCGAGCGCTTCGCCGCGACTGCCAAACGCGCCGGCGTCACCGCCGAGCCGCTAACGCTGAGTGCGAGCTTCGCCGGCGTCGGCGACCAATTCGGGCGGATCGCGCGGCGTTTCGATCTGTCGATCGTCGGACAGGCCGAGCCAGGAACCAGCGCCGTCGAAGAGATCATCGCCGAGTCGGCTTTGTTCGAATCCGGCCGGCCGGTCATCGTCGTGCCCTACATCCAGAAAGCGCCACTCAAGCTCGACCGCGTCATGTTGTGTTGGGACGGTAGCCGGGCGGCCACGCGCGCCATCTCCGACGCCATGCCGCTGCTTGAGCGGGCCGGACGCGTTGAAGTCGTCATCGTCGCCAATGAGCGCGGCAAACAGGACGAGATCGAAGGTGCCGATATGGGCGCGCACCTCGCCAGGCACGGACTCAATGTGGAGGTCAAGCGGACGGTCCTCGGCGACATCGACGTTGCCGACGTGATCCTCTCCCACGCCGCCGATGCGGGCAGCGATTTCATCGTCATGGGCGGTTACGGCCACTCGCGGCTGCGCGAATTCGTGCTCGGCGGCGTTACCCGCAGCATTTTCCGTTCGATGACGGTGCCTGTTTTGATGTCACACTGAACAGGAATCAGGAATCGGTGATCGGCAATCAGAAGCGATTCATTTGAATACTTATGACTGACTACTGATTCCTGATCATTGACGCGCGAACGCGCGGCGTGTCACGTTTTCACTGACCCTCACGACCGATCGGGTTTGCGCCTCGCCGGAAGCAAACCCGCAACGGGGCGCTGGCAGGCACGATAACGAGAAACCCAGGGTCGAGGAGGACGAGGTCCAATGGCGGGGCGAGCCGTATGACCGAACTCCAGCTGCTGAAAGCGGCTGACCCGCACGGCAGCGCGTTGTTGGAGATTGCCGACGTGACCATGCGCTTTGGCGGCATTGTCGCGCTCGAAGCGGTCACGTTTTCGGTCGGCAAAGGGCGGATCGTGGGACTTATCGGCCCCAACGGTGCCGGCAAGACCACTTTGTTCAATTGCCTGAGCCGGCTCTATCGGCCGATGCGCGGCGACATCCGGCTGAACGGGCAATCGCTCGGCCGCTGCGCGCCGTCGGATATCGCAGCCCTTGGCGTCGGGCGCACCTTCCAGGCCCCGACCCTGTTCGCCTCGATGTCCGTTCTCGATAACGTCAAGGTCGGCGCGCATGCGCGCAGCCACAACACTCCGCTGGCTGATGCGTTGACGCTGCCGCTGGGCCGGCGTGAGGAGCAAGAGCTTGACGAAGTCTCGCGCGCGAAGCTGGCCTTCGTCGGGCTGGAGACCTTGGCGAACCGGCCGGTCACAAGCCTATCGCTGGGCGCACGCAAGCGCGTGGAACTGGCGCGCGCGCTCGCCGCGGAGCCCACGCTCCTTTTGCTCGACGAGCCTGCGGGGGGACTCAATCACGAGGAAGTCGCCGAGCTCGGCACGCTGATCCGCTCGATCCGCGATCGACTCGGCATCACGGTCCTTCTGGTCGAGCATCACATGGGCCTGGTGATGAGTCTTTCCGATCAAGTCGTGGTGCTCAACTTCGGCCGCGTGATCGCCGACGGGCCGCCCGACGAGGTGCGCGCCAATCCGGCCGTCACCGAGGCCTATTTGGGAACGCGGCACTGATGGCATCGATTCTCGAGTTGCGCGCAGTCAAGGCCTTCTACGGCCAGTCCGAGGTCGTGCATGGGATCGACGTTGCAGTCGAGGAAGGCGGCATGACCGTGCTCCTCGGCGCCAACGGCGCCGGCAAGACGACGACGTTGCGCGCTATTTGCGGCCTGGTGAAGAGCGAAGGCGAAATCCTGTTTGCCGGGGAACGGCTGGATCGGCGCACGACCGAAGCGATCGCCGGCCTCGGAGTGGCGCACGTGCCGGAAGGACGCGGGACTTTCGTCGGGCTCACGGTCGAGGAAAACCTGCGCCTTGGTGGCTATACGCGCCTCTCGGCCGCGCGCGAGAACATCCAGCGCATGTACGGATATTTTCCGATTCTGGCCCAGCGCCGGCGGCAGCAGGCCGGCGCTTTATCCGGCGGCGAGCAGCAGATGCTGGCCATGGCGCGCGCGCTGATGATGTCGCCGCGGCTCCTGGTGCTCGACGAACCGTCCTTCGGTCTGGCGCCGCGAATTGTCGAGGACATCTTCACCATCATCGAGCGCATACGGCAGGAGGAGAAGGTGAGCGTGCTGCTGGTCGAGCAGAATGCAAGCCTCGCGCTCGAACTGGCGGATCACGCTTATCTGCTCGAAACCGGCTACATCGTTACCTCCGGCAGCGCCAAGACCCTCGCCGACGATCCCCAAATTCGCCGTTCCTATCTCGGCTACTGAGACACCCGCGATGCACCAGTTCTTGCAGCAGATATTCTCGGGGCTCGCGGCGGGGGCCATTTACGCGAGTCTGGCGCTGGCACTGGTGATGATCTACCGCGCGACCGACCTGGTGAACTTTGCGCAAGGCGAGATGGCGATGTTCTCCACTTACATCGCCTGGACGCTGGTCAATGCCGAAGTGCCGTTCTGGGGGGCCTTTCTGATTACGCTTGTTGTCTCATTCGTCGGCGGCATGCTGATCGAACGCGTGGTCATCCGGCCGGTCGAGAACGCGCCGGTTCTGGCGGCGGTGGTCGTGACGATCGGCCTGTTGCTGATTTTCAATTCGACCGCCGGATGGATCTACAGCTACACGGTACAGGATTTCCCCAGTCCGTTTCCCGACCGGCCGCTGTTCGGCGCGTTGATGACCACGCGCGACCTCGGCGTGATCGCCGTGACGCTGGCGATGCTCATTCTGCTGTTCGTATTCTTCCGCTTCACCGCGACCGGGCTCGCCATGCGCGCCGCCGCGCAAAATCCGGACTCCGCGCGGCTGTGCGGTATTCGCGTCGGGCGCATGCTGGCGATCGGCTGGGGGCTCGCGGCCGCCATCGGCGCCACCGCGGGCATTATGGTGGCGCCGGTTTTGTTTCTTGATCCGAACATGATGGGCGGCGTGCTCATATACGCTTTCGCCGGCGCGCTGCTGGGCGGCATCACCAGCCCCGTCGGCGCCGTCGTCGGCGGGCTCATCGTCGGCGTGACCGAGAATCTCGTCGGCACCTATCTCATCGCCAGCCAGCTCAAACTGACGGTGGCGTTTGCCTTGATCATTCTCGTGTTGGTGTTTCGGCCGAACGGCTTATTCGGCACCGCGATCGTGCGGCGGGTGTGAGCATGGAAAGGCCCCTCCCCGCGCCGGCCGGACTCGCCGCCGATCGCTACGCCGGGCTGAGTCTTGCCGCCTGGCAAAAGTTCGGCACGCTGGCGCTGATCGTGCTCGCCGCCGTCCTGCCGTTCGCCTTAAGCCGTTATCACGTGTTCGAGCTGACGATGGTGATGATCTACGCCATCGCCGTACTCGGGCTGAACATCCTCACCGGTTACAACGGACAGATTTCGCTCGGTCATGGCGGCTTCTTTGCCGCAGGCGCCTACACCGCCGCCATCCTGATGCATCACTATGGCGTTCCGTATTGGGCGACGCTGCCGCCGGCGGCGGTGATTTGCTTCGCGCTTGGCGTGTTGTTCGGACTACCGGCGCTGCGCTTCGAAGGCCCCTACCTCGCGCTGGTCACGCTGGCGATGGCGCTGGCGACGCCGCAATTGCTGAAGTATTTCGATACCTGGACGGGCGGCCAGCAAGGCATCAATCTCGTCAAACCGATGCCGCCACCGGCGCTGGTGGAGCTCGGCCTCGACCGCGACCGCTGGCTCTACTACGTGGCTTTTGTCGCGCTGCTCATAGCCATCCGCGTCGCCGCCAACTTGCTGCACGGACGCACCGGCCGGGCGCTGATCGCGATCCGCGACCAACCGATCGCGGCCGCCGCCATGGGCATCCACACCGCGCGCTACAAAACCCTTGCTTTCGGAACGTCGACGCTGTTCACCGGCGTTGCCGGCGCGTTGGCCGCGATCGTCATCGGTTATGTCTCGCCCGAAGGCTACAGCCTGTTCCTGTCGGTGTCGTTTCTGGTAGGCTCAGCCATCGGCGGCATTGCGACAATCGGCGGCGCGATCGTCGGCGGGCTCTTTATCCAATTCGTACCCAACTTGGCCAACGACATTTCCGACGCCGCCCCTTGGGCCATCTACGGGCTCGCCATGCTATTGTTCATGTATGCGATGCCGCGCGGCGTCGTCGGGTCGCTCGGACCGTTGATTGCCCGGCTGACGCAGCGAATAAGAGCCGGCTGAGAATGCAGCGGGAGGATATCGTGAGCTTGCTGCGGATGCTCGTGGGCGGCCTCGCGGCACTAAGCTTCGGTTTCGCGAGCGTGCTGGCTTTTGCCGGGGACCAATACGGACCCGGTGCCAGCGACACCGAGATCAAGATCGGCAATACCATGCCCTACAGCGGCCCGGCTTCCGGCTATGGCGCCATCGGCAAGTCGCTGGCCGCCTACTTCGCGATGATCAACGAACAAGGTGGCGTCAACGGCCGCAAGATCAACTTCATTAGCCGCGACGACGGCTACAGTCCGCCGAAGACCGTCGAGCAGGTGCGCAAGCTCGTCGAGGAAGACCAGGTCCTGCTGTTGTTCCAGACGCTCGGCACGCCGCCCAACCTCGCGATCCGCGGCTACCTCAACGACAACAAAGTCCCGCAATTGTTCGTCGGCTCCGGCGCTGACCAGTGGAACGATCCCAAGCACTATCCCTGGACGATGGGTTGGCAGCCCAGCTACGGCACGGAGTCGCGCATTTATGCTCGCTACATCCTCAAAAATCTGCCGGATGCCCGGATCGCGGTGCTCTATCAGAACGACGATTTCGGCAAGGACTACGTCAATGGCCTGCGCGCCGGGCTGGAAGACAAAGCGGGTAAAATGATCGTCGCGACGCAGTCCTATGAGACCACCGATCCCACCGTCGATTCGCAAATCGTCGCGCTGCACGGAAGCGGCGCCGATGTTCTGCTGACGGCGGCCATCCCAAAATTCACGACGCTAGCGATCCGCAAGGTCTACGATATCGGCTGGCGGCCGACGCATTTCATCAATTCCGTCTCGACTTCGGTGGGATCGGTTATGAAGCCCGCAGGGATCGAGAAAGCCGTCGGCATCATTTCGGGAGCCTTCAACAAAGACCCCACCGATCCGCAATGGCAAGACACGACCGAATACGCCGAATGGCTAGCTTGGATGAAGAAATATAATCCGTCCGGCAATGTCGCCGACACTCTTACCGTTTACGGTTACGCGACGGCACAGACCATGGTCGCCGTATTCAAGGCGAGCGGCAACGATCTCACCCGCGACAACGTGATGAGGCAGGCGGCGAGCATTCGCGGCTTGAAGTTGCCGATGCTGCTGCCCGGCATTACCATCTCGACCAGCGCCGAGGATTACGCGCCGATCAAGCAGATGCAGCTGCAGAAATTGGATGGCACTAACTGGAAGGTGTTTGGCGAGGTGATGACGGGGTCAGGCAATTAGAGAGCGAAGCTCGATTCGGGAGAGCCCAAGAGAATGCCAATGGAGAACATCATGACGACGAAATCGAACGTCGCGAAAGGCCTGTCAGCGGCCGGCCTCATTCTCGCAAGCGGACTGGCCTTCGCAGGCCAATATGGACCCGGCGCCAGCGATACCGAGATCAAGATCGGCAATACCATGCCGTACAGCGGCCCGGCTTCTGCCTATGGCGCCATCGGCAAGTCGGACGCGGCGTATTTCACCATGATCAACGGGCAAGGCGGTATCAACGGGCGCAAGATCAATTTCATCAGCCGTGACGACAGCTATAGTCCGCCGAAGGCCGTCGAGCAGATACGTCAGCTCGTCGAGCAGGACGGCGTGCTACTGACCTTCAATACGCTCGGCACGCCGCCCAATACCGCGATCCAGGGTTATTTGAACGATAACAAGGTCCCGCATTTGTTCATCGCCACCGGCGCCGACAAATGGAACGATCCCAAGCACTTTCCCTGGACGATGGGCTGGCAGCCAAGCTATCGCATCGAAGCGCGTATCTACGCCCGCTACATCCTCAAGAACCTCCCGGACGCCAAGATCGCCGTGCTCTATCAGAACGACGATTTCGGCAAGGATTACCTCAACGGCTTGCGTGAAGGGCTCGGCGAGAAGGCCGGCAAATTGATCGTCGCCGTCCAGTCCTACGAAACGACCGATCCCACCGTCGACTCGCAAATCGTCGCCCTGCAAGGCAGCGGCGCCGACGTTCTCTTGACCGCCGCAGTGCCCAAATTCGCGGCGCAGGCGATCCGCAAGGTCTATGATATCGGTTGGAAGCCGACGCACTTCCTCACTAATGTATCGAATTCGGTCGGAGCGGTGATGCGTCCTGCCGGACTTGAGAAGGGCGTCGGCATCATCTCCGCCGCGTATCTCAAGGAACCGACGGATCCGCAGTGGCAAGATACGCCGGAGTACAAGGACTGGCTCGCCTGGATGAAGAAATACAACACATCCGGCAGCCTGACCGACAGCAACAACGTGACCGGCTATTCGGTGACGCAAACCATGGTGGCGGTACTCAAGGCCTGCGGCGACAACCTTACGCGCGACAACATCATGAAGCAGGCTGCCAGCATCCACCAGCTGAAACTGCCGATGCTGCTGCCGGGCATCACCGTCTCGACCGGCCCGGATGATTTTGCACCGATCAAGCAGATGCGACTCGAAAAATTCGACGGCAACACCTGGCAGCTGTTCGGCGACGTGATCTCGGCGTCCGGCAGCTAAAACCGATCTGCAACAGAGACCTGAAAGAGAATCTGAAAAATAAAGGGAGGATATCGTGACCAACAAACAAGCCTTGGTGACAAGCCTAGCGGCAGCCGTTTTCGCTCTGGCGGGCGGATTGGCTTTCGCCGCGGGCCAATATGGACCCGGCGCCAGCGACACCGAAATCAAGATCGGCAACACCATGCCCTACAGCGGCCCGGCCTCGGCCTACGGCACCATCGGCAAGGCAGAAGCCGCTTACTTCACCATGATCAATGAACAGGGCGGCATCAACGGCCGCAAGATTAACTTCATCAGCCGCGATGACGGTTATAGCCCGCCGAAGACCGTCGAAGTCGTGCGCAAGCTGGTTGAGGAAGATCAGGTGCTGCTGACGTTTCAACTCCTCGGCACCGCGCCCAACTCGGCGGTCCAAGGCTATCTGAACGACAATAAAGTGCCGCAACTGTTCGTCGCCACGGGCGCAGACAAATGGAACGATCCGAAGAAGTTTCCTTGGACGATGGGCTGGCAGCCCAGCTATCGCATCGAGGCGCGCGTTTACGGCCGCTACATCCTCAAAAACGTGCCGAACGCCAAGGTCGCAATCGTCTACCAGAACGACGACTTCGGTAAGGACTACCTCACCGGTCTGCGCGAAGGGCTCGGCGACAAGGCCGACAAGATGATCGTCGCCAGCAACACCTATGAGACCACCGATCCGACCATCGATTCGCAAATCGTCGCGTTACAGGGAAGCGGCGCCGACACGCTTGTGGTGGCGGCGACTCCCAAGTTCGCGGCCCAAGCCATCCGCAAAGTTGCCGACCTCGGCTGGAAGCCGAATTTCTTTATGACCAACGTGTCGGTTTCGGTCGGATCGGTGATGAAGCCTGCGGGATTCGACAAGGCTCAGGGCATTATCACCGGCGGCTATCTCAAAGACCCCAACGATCCGCAGTGGCAGAACTCGGCCGAGTACAAGGATTGGCTGGAGTGGATGAAGAAATACTATCCGGCAGGCAATCTCGCCGACGTGAACAACGTTTACGGTTACTCGGTGGCGCAGAACCTGGTGGCGGTGCTCAAGGCGAGCGGCGACAACCTCACGCGCGAGAACGTCATGAAGCAGGCGGCCGCGATCCCTGATCTGAAACTGCCGATGGCGCTACCGGGCATCACGCTTTCCACCAGCGCAACGGACTTCGCACCGATCAAGCAGATGCAGCTGCAAAAGTTCGAAGGCGAGACGTGGAAGCTGTTCGGCGAGGTAATTTCGGGCTCAGGCAGTTAGGACGCAGCTGCCGGCATCGCCGTTTGCACCACGAGGCCGCGGGCGCGCGCATCGGCCACCCCGAGCGCGCGCAAGGCGGTGAGCGTCAGTGATTGCACAATCTCGCGCTCGCGCCCGGATGCGTCGGGCGCGAGCGGGCCGACCAGTCCCTCCACGAGAAGACCGGTGAGCGCCGCCGCGGCCAGCTCGGAATCCTGTTCCGGCAGGCGACCCTCGGCCACCGCCGCGGCGATACGGCCGGCGAATTCCGCCGCCAGCGATCGGCGAAACGCGGTCCGGACGCCGTCGAGTTCGGCATCCACCGGCTCGGCGATCGCCGCGAAAGTGAGCCGGCGGTCGCGCAAAGCGCGCGCGGCAAACGTCATGATCGCCGCCGAGAGCGCCGACAGCGGGCCCGGCGCGCCGGCGGCGGCTTGGCGCAGCGCCCCGATCTCGCTTTCGGCCATTCCGGAAAGAAGCGCGGCGACGAGAGCGGTCTTGCCGGGGAAGTAGCGATAAACTGTACCTGCGGCGATCCCGGCCCGCGCGGCAACCGGCGCGATTTGCACCGCCGCCAGACCTCCTTCGCTCGCGATCTGCCGTGCAGCGACAATAATGGCGTCGTGCCGCGCGGCGAGCCGGCGAGCGACGTTTTCGGTGCGACGATAGGGCATCCGTGACCGCGAAAGAATCGGCCGCAGTCTAGCAAAGGCTGAACTGGGATTCAGCAGTAGCGTGCGCGCCTACTTCTCGGCGAGCGACGCGGCGCGGATCTTGGCCAAAGTCGTCATCGGCGTGATGGCCTCTGGATCGATGGCGAGGCGGATAATCGCCGGCTTGCCCGAGGCTTGCGCCTGCCGGAACGCGTCGGGGAAATCGGCGGTCCGTTCGACGCTGACGCCGAAGCCGCCAAAGGCGCGGGCGTAAGCGGCAAAGTCCGGATTGCGCAAGTCGGTGGCAAAGACGCGGCCCGGATATTCGCGCTCCTGATGCATGCGGATGGTGCCGTAGGTGCCGTTGTCGGCGATCACGACGACGAGCGGCAGCCCATATTGGACGGCGGTGGCGAATTCCTGGCCGTTCATGAGGAAGTCGCCGTCGCCGGCGATACAGACGACCGGGCGCTCGGGATAGAGCCGCTTCATGGCGACGGCCGCAGGCACGCCGTAGCCCATCGAACCCGACGTCGGCGCGACCTGCTGACCGAAACGGCGGAAGCGGAAGAAGCGATGAATCCATGCCGCGTAATTGCCGGCGCCGTTGCACAGGAGCGCGTTGGCGGGAAGGTTCTCGCGTAGCCACACCATCACCGCGCCGAGATTGACGGCGCCCGGCTGGTCGGTGGGCTTTTCGGTCCAGGCGAGGTAATCGGCGTGGGCGGCTTGCGCCTGCCCGCCGCGCGCGCCCGGGAGTTCGAGATGGTCTAGCGCTGCGGCAAACGCCGTCGGCGTCGCGTGAATCGGCAGATGCGCGCTGTAAACGCGGCCGAGTTCTTCGGCGCCGGGATGCACGTGAACGAAGGTCATCTGCGGCCGCGGAATATTGAACAAGGTGTAGCTCTGCGACGGCAATTCGCCCATGCGGCCGCCGATCAGCACGACGAGGTCCGCCGCCTTGATGCGCTCCAACAGCTTCGGATTGGGACCGATGCCGAGATCGCCGGCGTAGCTCGGATGCAAGGCGTCGAACAAATGCAGGCGGCGGAAGGTCGTGCAAACCGGCAGCGCATATTTTTGCGCAAAGCGCGCAATGCCGTCGCAAGCCGCCTGCGACCAGCGGCTGCCGCCGAGGATCAGGATCGGCGCGCGGGCGGCGCCGAGAAGATCTGCGAGTTTCGCAAGTTCGGCGGAGCCCGGCGCGGTTTCAATCGGCGCGTAAGGCGGCGCGTCGTCGACGGCAACGCGTTCGGCCAGCATGTCCTCGGGCAGGCCGATGACGACCGGCCCCGGCCGTCCATTGGCCGCCGTATGGAAGGCGCGCGAGACGATCTCGGGGATACGCGCCGGATCGTCGATCTCCGTCGCCCATTTGGTCATCGAGCCGAAGACGGCGCGGTAATCGAGCTCCTGAAAGGCCTCGCGCCCGCGCATGTCGCGCGCGACCTGTCCGACAAAGACGATAAGCGGCGTCGAATCCTGGCGCGCAATGTGAATCCCGGGCGAAGCATTGGTGGCGCCCGGCCCGCGGGTGACGAAGCAAATGCCGGGACGACCGGTCGCTTTGCCCACCGCTTCCGCCATCATCGCCGCCCCGCCCTCCTGCCGGCACACCGTGATGGCGAGATCGCTGTCGTGGAAAGCATCGAGTACTGCCAAGTAACTCTCGCCGGGCACGCAGAAGACGTCACGCACGGTATTGATGCGCAGTTGGTCGACCAGCACTTGGGCGGCAGTGCGGATATTGTCCTTGCCGCGCATCGGCATCTCCGCGGAATGACCGGGCGCAGCCGATTCGCCGCCCCGGACGTTGTAAACTTTGATTGCCGCGACGGGCGCCGATAGTCCAGTGTTTTGCATGCGGATCGCGGAAAACTGAGGATATTGACTGCATGACCGAGGCGCCGGACAGCCAAGAGGAGGTGTTCGCTTTTCTCGCCGATCCCGTGAGCCATGGCGGCAAGAAGGTGCAGCGAATCGATACCCATGCGGCGTCGGTGTTTCTCGCCGGCGACCGCGCGCTCAAGGTCAAGCGCGCGGTACGCTTTTCCTTTCTCGACTATTCGACGCTCGAAAAGCGCAAGCTCGCCTGCCAGGCCGAGCTTGCGGTCAACGCGCGCTATGCGCCGGAAATCTACCGCGGCGTCGTTCCGATCACCCGCGAGGTCGGCGGCAAGCTCGCGATCGGTGGCTCAGGAGCCGCGGTCGAATGGGCGGTGGATATGCGGCGCTTCGACGAAACGCGAACGCTCGATCATCTCAGCGGCGAGATCGACGAGCCGTTGGCCGACTCGCTCGGCCGCGCCGTCGCCGCCGCGCACGCCAAGGCACCCTCAGTCGACGCACAAGCCTGGATTGCGGCCATCGGTGCCTATATCGACGAGCACGTCGAGGCTTTCCGACAGCATCCGAATACCTTTCCGCCCGCCGAGGCCGAGGCGCTCGCGCGCGCCAGCCGCACCGCTTACCAGCGCATCACGCCGCTGTTGCGCGAGCGCGGCCGGCACGGTTTCGTCCGCCGCATCCACGGCGACCTGCATCTCGGCAATATCGTGCTGATCGGCGGCAAGCCCGTTCTCTTTGACGCCATCGAATTCAGCGATTTGATCGCCTCCGGCGACGTGTTCTACGACCTCGCTTTCCTGCTCATGGACCTGCTGGAGCGCGGGCTTATGCCTGCCGCTAATATCCTCCTCAACCGTTACCTTGCGGAGACGCGGCGCATCGAAGACCTCGATGCACTCGCCGCCTTGCCCTTCTTCCTTTCGCTGCGCGCCGCAATCCGCGCCAAGGTCACGGCGGCGCGCATGGAACGCGCACCGGCCGCCGAGCAGGCGGCGATTGCGCGGACGGCTCACGCCTACTTCGTCTTCGCTTTGTGCGCGATCGCGCCGGCGCCGCCGAAATTCGTCGCCGTCGGCGGCCTGTCGGGCACCGGCAAGACCAAGCTGGCGCGCGATCTGGCGCCGCAGATCGAGCCGATGCCGGGCGCCGTCATCGTGCGCTCCGATGTCGAGCGCAAGGCGCTGTTCGGCGTCGCGGAGACGGATAAGCTGCCGGACGACGCTTATACCGACGACGTCACCGCCCGCGTCTATGCCGCGCTCGCCGACAAGGCGCGCCGCATCGTCGCCGCCGGGCATTCGGTAATCGTCGATGCCGTGTTCGCTCGGCCGCAGGAACGCGCCACCATCGCCGCAGCGGCCAAATCCGCAAATTTCGCCCTGCGCGGACTGTTTCTCACCGCCGATCTCGCCACCCGGGTCGGGCGCGTCGGCACGCGCGCCCGCGATGCTTCCGATGCCGATGCAAGCGTGGCGCGGGCACAGGAGCGCTTCGATCTCGGCGCGCTCGAATGGACGCCGATCGACGCCTCGGGGGCCCCCGAAGCCACATTGTCGCAGGCCAAAGCGGCGCTAGCGGCTCCTTGATTGACTGATACCAGCCCGCGCCAATATAAGCGCGGGGTCGGGAATGAGGGTTAGGAAAGGCGCGGTCATGGCGAGCAGCGAAGCGACGATACCCGGCGGCACCCACTCGGCCGAAGGAACGCGCCGCGATTTCCTTTTCATCGCCACCGGAACAGTCGCTGCCGTAGGCGCCGCCGCCACTTTGGTGCCGCTCGTCGCGCAGATGAACCCCGACGCTTCGACACTCGCCGCCGGCGGGCCGGTCGATCTCGATATTTCCAAGATCGAGCCCGGCCAGCAGGTCGTCATCCGCTGGCGCGAACGTCCGATCTTCGTTTTCCACCGCACGCCGGACACGGTAAAGACCTTGCAAGACCCGAAATTGCTGTCGCAGCTTTCCGATCCGAATTCCCAACAGACGCAGCAGGCGCCCTACGCCACCAACTGGCACCGCTCGATCAAGCCGGAACTCGGCGTTCTGGTCGGCATTTGCACCCATCTCGGCTGCATCCCGATGTTCTATCCGCAGCCAAGCGCGAGCACGCCCGTCGCCGGCTGGCTGGGCGGCTATTTCTGCCCCTGCCACGGCTCCAAATACGATCCGGCGGGACGCGTCTTCAGCGGGGTCCCGGCGCCGTACAATCTCCCTGTGCCGCCCTACACCTTCATCAGCGATACGACGATCAGGGTCGGCGAAAATCCAAGCGGCAGCACCTGGGATTTCGGCGCGATCCGCCAGCTCTAAGCGCGCTGCATAAGCGTGTTGCGGATGCTTTCGGCTCCCCCCTCGACCATAATGCGGCATGGCTTTCGACCTTCGCGCGCTTGCCATCGCCACGGCGGGCTTCACCGCATTCGTCAATCTCTATTCGCCGCAGGCGCTGCTGCCCGAATTGTCGCTTGAATTCGGCGTCGGCGCCGGCGCGATCAGCGCCTTGATGACTGCGAGCACCGCCGCCATCGCACTGACCGCGCCATTCACCGGCGCGCTTGCCGACGTTCTCGGTCGCAAACGCCTGATCACCGCCGCCGGCTTTGCCGTTCTGGTGCCGACGCTGATCATGACTTTTGCAATGAGCGTGCCGCAACTCGTCATCCTGCGTTTCGTCCAGGGCCTTTTGCTGCCGCCGATTTTTACCGTCGCGGTCGCCTATGTCGGCGACGAGTGGCCGCCGGCCGACGTACCGCGCGTCGCCGGGTTGTTCATTTCCGGATCGAGCGTGGGCGGCTTCTGCGGCCGATTCATCACCGGCGTCATTGCCGATCTGGTCGGCTGGCGCGTCTCCTTCGCCGCCGTGGCGCTACTGACGCTGGCCGGCGTGATGATCGTCACTATCGCACTGCCGCGCGAACGGCGCTTCGTGCGCTCAGGCGGTTTCTCCGCTTCGGCCTGGCAGATGCTCGCCCATTTGGGCAATCCGCGGCTGCTCGCCATCTACGCCGTCGGCTTCGGCGTTTTGTTCAACTTCATTGCCACCTTCACCTATGTGAGCTTTCACCTGGCCGGGCCGCCCTACTATTTTACCCCGACCTTGCTCGGCGCCCTGTTCGCCACCTATCTCAGCGGCAGTTTCACCGTGCCGTGGGTCGGCCGCGCGATCTTGCTGTTCGGCCGCCGGCGCTTTGTGCTCGGCGTTATCGCGATTTGGATCGCCGGCGCGCTCATGCTGCTGGCGCCGCCGGTCGCCATTATCATCGTCGGACTGACGCTTTGCGCCACCTGCGGCATGGTGTGCCAGGCGGTCTCGACGGGTTACGTCGTCACCACCGCCAAGGAGGGACGCTCGTCCGCCGCCGGTCTCTATGCGTCGACGTTCTACATCGGCGGCAGCGCCGGTGCGTTCCTCATGGGCTTTGTCTGGAGCGCCACCGGCTGGACCGGCTGCGTCGCCGCCATCGTCGCCACGCAGGTCGTCATGGCGGCGATCGTGGCGCTGGCCTGGGAGCGGTCGCGGATTTGAGGTCCGGTATTGCAGGGGGAGACGCAGCATGGAGCAGGATCGGCTTGACACGAATCCGGTATTCGGCCGTCGCAAGCTGAAATTCGGCACTTTTCAGACCAATCTCGACAGCGGCTGCGTTATGTCGGGCCTCGACGGCCGGCTTGAAATCACCTGGCCGAACACGGTGGCGCTGGCAAAACTCGCCGACGACATGGAGTTCGAAGCGATCGTGCCAGTGGCGCGCTGGCGCGGATTTGGCGGCGCGCACAATCCGCAAGGGCCGGGCTTTGAGGCCTACACCTGGGCGGCCGGCATCTCCGCCTCCACCGCACGTAGCGGCGTGGTCTCGACGTCGCACGTGTCGCTCAATCATCCGATAATTGCCGCCAAGCAATGCTCCGTTATCGATCACATCTCCAATGGCCGCTTCACGCTGAACGTCGTCTGCGGCTGGAACGGGCCGGAAATGGAAATGTTCGATGTGCCGCTGACCGGCCACGAGGACCGTTATGCCCGCGCCGAAGAATGGCTTGCCATCGTCAGGCGGCTCTGGACCGAAGACGCGGACTTCGACCACGACGGGCGCTTCTATCGGATCAAAAAGGGCTACCTGCAGCCGAAGCCGATCCAGAAACCCTATCCGGCCATCATGAATGCCGGCTCATCCGAGCGCGGTCGGCATTTCGCGGCAAAGAATTGCGATCTCGTCTACACAGTGCTGCGCACCCACGACTTCGACGCCTGCGCCGCCCATGTCGCGGCCTATCACCGCCTCGCCCGCGAGGAATACGGGCGCACCGTTCGCGTGTGGACGCTTGCGACCGTCGTGCAGGGCGAGACCGAACGGGAGGCGCGGCGATTTTACGACTATTATGTGCACGAGAAAGGCGACTGGGTCGCCGCCGGCAACGTCGTCGCCGCGATGGCAGCCGAGATCAACGAACGCAATTATCCGGCCGAGCGTGCGCGCGCGATGGCGGAGATGTTCGTATCCGGCTGGGGCGGGCATCCGCTGATCGGCACCAAGGAGCAGATCGTCGATGGGCTTGCCCGCCTCTCGCGCATGGGCATCGACGGCGTACTGCTGTCATGGCCGCGCTTCGAAGCGGGCATGCGCGAGTTCCGCGACATGACGTTGCCGCTGGTCAAGCAGGCGGGCTTGCGCGACCAGTATTAGCCGTCAGCGGCTGTCGAGATTGGAGACCTGCTTCACGTCGCGCGGCAACGGCGCGACAAAGCCGCCGGCGCGCGCCGCCTGGTCGAGCGCGGCGCGGTCCAACGCCTCGTCATGGGCGTAGATATCCTCGCGAAATTCGATGGTGCCGTCGCGTGTCATCCAGCCGGTGAGATAGACCCAGGCGACCGGCATCTTCCGCGGCAGGTTGATGACCTTGCGCTCGCCGGTGGCGATGCCGGCATCGATCGCGGCGCGATTCCAGCCCGGCACGTCTTCGAGGATCCAGGCGGCGAGATCGCGCACATTGTCGACGCGGGTGCAGCCGTGGGAGTCGAAGCGATAGTCGTTGTCGAAAAGTTTCCGCGCGTCGGTGTCGTGCATGTACACCGAATAGGGATTCGGCATGTCGATCTTGAGATAGCCGAGCGCGTTCCAGGTGCCGGAATTCTGGCGGATGGTGAAGTTGGGCGACCGGTCGGACGACCAGTCGATGGAGTGCGGATCGATCTCGTCGTCATGCGCGCCGAGCACGCGCATATGCATGCGGCTGAGATAGGTCGGATCGCGCCGCATATGGGCGAAAATCTCGTTTTTGGTGATCGAGAGCGGCACCGTCCAGGTCGGATTGAGATCGATCGCGGTGATGGAAGCGGTGAGCGTCGGCGACGGCTTGTCGACCTTGCCGACGATCACGCGATAGCGCCGCTCGACTTTGTCGTGGCCGACGGCCTCGACAAAGGCTGCCGGAATGTTCACCACCACGTAGCGCTCGGCGAAAATAAAATCCATGCCGAGCAGGCGCTCGAGGGAGGCTTCGAGTTGTTGGATGCGCGCGGCGACCGGGACGTTGAGCGCGCGCAGTGTCTGCGCGCCGACGCTGCCGGTCGCCTCAAGCCCATGACGCAATTGAAACCGCTTGACGCCTTCGGCGACGGCGGCGTCATAGCCGTCGCCCGCCTCCTGGTCGGCCGCCATATCCTCGGTGACGACGAGACGCCGGCGCAGCAAGGCGACCGCCGGCCCGCTTGCGCCCGGCGCGAGCTTGGCATCGACGGGTAGCGCGGGCCAGCCGCCGCGCACTTGGACATCGGCATAGCTAAGCAGCGCCTCTTTGAGGCGCGCGTAGGTGCCTTCGTCGAAGACCGGATCGGACGACAGCGCCAGCGCGGCTGCTGAGCGCGCCTCCGGCGTGGAGGGGGTCCTGGCGGCTGCGGGCTTTGCCGCCAGCCGCGCCGGTTTGGTGGCCGCCGGGGCCGCGGCCGGAGGCTGCTGTGCGTTCGGATTGATGATGACCGGCTGGCCGGCGATCTGCGGCGTCTGCGCAACAGCCGAAACGGTGGCCAAGGCCAAGATGACGGCAGCGACCGGAAGCGCCCGCATGAAACCCCCTGCCCGGCCGACTGTCACGCTTGCGGCTGCGGCTCCATCGAGCCCGGCTCCGGACGCGGCCGGTTGCGGCCGGCGCCGGCGGTCGGCACGGTCGTGCCGCGCGGGGTGGTCGGCTCGATGATCGATTCGCGGCTCGGCCGCTTGCCCATCAGCAAATCCTTGATCTCGTCGCCGCTGAGCGTCTCGAACTCAAGGAGGCCCTTGGCCAGCGTCTCCAGATCGGCGCGCTTCTCGGTGAGAATTTGCTGCGCCTCCTGATAGCCGTCCTCGACCAGCCGCCTGATCTCGGCGTCGATCTTCTGCACGGTCGCTTCCGAAATGTTCTGCTGGCGCGCCACCGAGTAACCAAGGAAAACCTCTTCCTGGTTCTCGCCGTAAGCGACAGCGCCGAGCGCGTCGGAAAGACCCCAACGTGTGACCATCATGCGCGCGAGCTTGGTCGCCTGTTCGATGTCGGAGGCGGCGCCCGAAGTCACCTTCTCGTGGCCGAACACCAGTTCCTCGGCCACGCGTCCGCCCATCATGATGGCAAGCCGCGCCGTCATCTGCTCGAGGCTCATGGACAGCTTGTCGCGTTCGGGCAACTGCATGACCATGCCGAGCGCGCGGCCGCGCGGGATGATCGTAGCCTTGTGCACCGGATCGGTCGCCTTGACGTTGAGCGCGACGATGGCGTGGCCGCCCTCGTGATAGGCGGTGAGGAGCTTTTCCTCCTCCGTCATCACCAGCGACTTGCGCTCGGCGCCCATCATCACCTTGTCTTTGGCGTCTTCGAACTCGACCTGGGTGACCATGCGCTTGTTGCGCCGCGCCGCCATCAGGGCGGCTTCGTTGACGAGATTCATCAGGTCCGCGCCGGAGAAGCCGGGCGTGCCGCGGGCGATGGTCTTGAGGTTCACGTCGGGCGCCAGCGGCACTTTGCGCACATGCACCTTGAGGATTTGTTCGCGGCCGACCACGTCCGGATTCGGCACGACCACCTGGCGGTCGAAACGGCCCGGACGCAACAGCGCCGGATCGAGCACGTCCGGCCGGTTAGTGGCGGCGATCAAAATGATGCCTTCATTGGCCTCGAAGCCGTCCATCTCCACGAGCAGTTGGTTCAGCGTCTGCTCGCGTTCGTCGTTGCCGCCGCCGAGGCCCGCGCCACGGTGGCGGCCGACGGCGTCGATCTCGTCGATGAAGATGATGCAAGGCGCGTTCTTCTTGGCCTGTTCGAACATGTCGCGCACGCGGCTCGCTCCAACGCCGACGAACATCTCGACGAAGTCCGAGCCGGAAATGGTGAAGAACGGCACATTGGCCTCGCCGGCGATGGCGCGTGCGAGCAAAGTCTTGCCGGTGCCGGGCGGGCCGACCAGCAGCACGCCGCGCGGGATACGGCCGCCGAGCCGCTGGAATTTTCCGGGGTCGCGCAGGAATTCGACGATCTCCTGCAGGTCGAGCTTGGCTTCATCGACGCCGGCCACGTCTTCGAAGGTGACCCGGCCATGGGCCTCGGTGAGAAGCTTGGCGCGCGACTTACCGAAGCCGAGCGCCTTACCGCCGGCGCCTTGCATCTGGCGCGATAGGAAAATCCACACGCCGATCAGCGCGACAAACGGCAGCCAGGAAATCAGGAGCGACACGAACCAGGGCACGTTCTCTGACAACGGCCGCGCCGTGATCGAAACGCCCTTGTTGTAGAGCCGCTGCACCAGGCTCGGATCGCTCGGAGCGTAGGTCTGGAAGGAGCGGCCGTCGGTGAAGGTGCCGTGGATTTCCGGCCCCTGGATCAGAACGTCGCGGACGCGGCCCTGATCGACCTCGTTGAGCAGCTGCGAGAACGAAATGTCTTGTGAGGTGGTGTGCTGGCCCGGATTTTGGAAGAGCGTGAACAGCGCCAAGAGCAACAGGACGATAATGACCCAAAGGGCGAAATTCCGAAGATTGGCGTTCATCGCATGTCCTCGGCCGGCAACCTGCCGGCGCCCAACGGCCTAAGAATGCTCACGAATCGTGGCCGCATCACGTCTTACCCGCGAAATGTAATCGTCAAGCCCCCGCCTGCCAAGGGAAGCGGGGGATTGGGCAAGCTGTTTATTCTACTGCTCTTTCGTAAATCAGCCCTTGCCGGTCCGGCGGGCGGTTCGCCGACGCGGCGGGGAGCGCTCGACGCTCAGCCGGCCGCCGCCGAGGCTGACCAGAGCGCCGGCAAGCGTACGGCGCAGCGGCCCGCGGGCCTGCCGCAGCGCCTCATAAAGCATCTCGAGCTTGCCGAGCTCGACCGCTCCTTCGTCACCCGCATGCGTAATGGCGCGGCCGAGGAGGCGCAGCGCCACTTCGGCAGGCAGGTCGCGAAATCGCACCGCTTCGAAAGCAATCGGGCCGCGCTCCGGCCACGGGCCGGAAGCCAACGCCGCCTGCGCGGCATCAACGGCGAACGCGACGGTAGCCTCGGCGCGCCGCATGCGCGCCGCGAGACGCGCCAGACCGCGCGCATCGAGCCCCTCGCGCGCAAGCTCCCTCATCATCGCCCGCAGCCGCGTGCGGGCATAGCGCGGATCGCGGTTGGTCGGATCCTCGCTGTGGCGGACGCCGGCGGCCTTAAGCGTCGCCAGCAGCCGCGCCTTGGAGATGCGCAGCAGCGGACGGACGAGAAAGATCGCCGCATCGTCGCTGGCGGGAATGGGCAGCGCGTGCGCCATCCCGGCAAGCCCGGTCAGGCCGCTGCCGCGCGCCAGCCGGAACAGCACGGTTTCCGCCTGGTCGTCGAGCGTGTGCGCGGTGAGCACGTGCCCATAGCCGGCGCGCATTGCCGCCTGCGCCAGCAGCTGGTAGCGCGCACGCCGCGCCGCCTCCTGCAAGCCTGTCTTCGGCTTTTTGCCGCGCCAGCAAAGCGTACGGTGCGGCACGCCGAGCCGGCGCGCGAGGCGTTTGACCGCCGCGGCTTCGCGCGCCGATTCCGGCCGCAGGCCATGGTCGATCGTGACGGCGAACAGCTTGGGCGCGCGCTTGCGCCGCTTTTTGACCGCCTTGGCCCAGCGCGCCGCGATGACGAGGAGCGCGGTGGAATCGGAGCCGCCGGAGACAGCGAGCACCAACCCGCGCAAATCTTCAAGACCACTGAACAGCGCGCCCGCTTCCTCGCCGCGAACCGCCTGGTCAGCAATGCCCACGCTTTTGTTCTCGCTCCACGGCCTGTTTTATGCTCGCAGCGGCGCGCGGATATTTGCGCAGCACCTCGCCCAGCGAGGCGCAAGCGGCTTCCTTTTCGCCCAAAGCCGCCAGCGACTGGCCAAGCCGCAACAGCGCCTCTGGCGCCCGCGCGGTCGTATCATACTTCGTGGAGACGGCGAGGAACGACTCGGCCGCGTCGCGATATTGCTGCTGCTGGAACAGGCTTTCGCCGAGCCAATAGTGCGCTTCCGGCGCCAGCCGATCACTCGGATACTGGCGCAGGAACGTGCGGAAGCCTTCGGCGGCGAGGCCATAATCCTTGTGCAACACGTAGCCGTAAGCAAGGTCGTAGGCGTCCCGCGGCGAGCTTGTCGGCGGCAAAGTCGCCTGCATGGCGCCGGTCCCGCTTGGATTATTCGGTGGCGGCGGTGGCAATTCGCCGGGCGGCGCGGTGCCGGGCGTCGAGAGATCGAGCGGCGCGCCGATTTGGCGGGGCGCGGGAGCGGGCGGCTCCGCGATCGGAGGCGGCGGCTCGGTTGCGGCGGTGCTCGTGCCCAACGGGCGCGGCGCGCCCGGCGCGTTCGGATTGGCCGCCGGGTCGAAGGCATCGCCGCGGCGGCTCGTCGCCATCGGCGGCTCCGGCGGCTCCGGCGGCGCGGAACTTACGGGCGGCGCAGCAGCCACGACAGGCGCGGTCGCCGGCGGCGGCGGCGGCGAATATTGGCCGGTCGGCCGCGGCGGCGGCGCGGATGGCGGCCGCGCTGCCTCGGGGGTCGATTGCAACTCGGCCTGCAAGCGCTGCACCTGCTGCTCAAGCTGCTGGTTGCGATACTGCAATTGCTCGATGTTGCCGGTGAGATTGCGGATCGTCGCTTCGAGACGATTGATGCGCGTGACCAGATCGGCTTCGGACTCTTGCGCGCGGACGGCTTGAGCGCCGAGCGCGCAAATGATTGCGATCAGGATCGGGAAAGCGGAGCGGATCATCGCCGGAGGCTTTGGATAGGGTAAGCGACGCTTACCATAGCCCGCGCTGCGTCCAAATTGTGACTGCACGCCACATGTTCGGCGGGGCTTTTACGCCAATCCGTCCAGAAGCGTAAAGCAATCCGCCTCGCCGCCGGCTTGCTTTGCGCTTTCCTTATAACGGCAATGGCGGCTGCTACGAGCTCTGATTGAGCACAGTCACCGCGCGGCGGTTCTGCGACCAGCAGGAAATGTCGTTGCACACCGCGACCGGGCGTTCCTTGCCATAGGAGATGGTGCGCATGCGCTGCGCCGTCACGCCGCGCGAGATCAAGTATTCGCGTACCGTCTGCGCGCGGCGGGCGCCGAGCGCGATATTGTATTCGCGGGTGCCGCGTTCGTCAGCATGGCCTTCGATGATGAAGGAATAGCGATTGTACTGGCTGAGCCACTGCGCCTGCTTGTCGAGCGTCGCCCGCGCCTGCTGCGAAAGTTCTGAGGAATCGGTGTCGAAGAACACGCGATCGCCGACATTGACAATGAAGTCCTGCTGGCTGCCGGGTGCTGCGGCATTGGCCATTGCAGTCTGCTCGGGCTGCTTCGCGCAGCCCGCAATCGCGATCGCGCCAAGCACGATGGCTGCAAATTTGGCGCCGCGGACGATGCTCACCACGTTCATTCCGGTGCCTCCATTGTTCCGTCGTGACCAGACATGGCTGTTCCCAGAAGCGATCTAGCAGCGCCTTCGTTAAGCGAAGGTTCCGTCAACCTTGATGCCGCCTTGCAAAGAAGTCTCAAACCTGCCGATCACCCGGAAAGCTTTTGCAGTGGTTAATGGAGCGTGAATGCGGCGGCGATGTGGGGACGCCGAGGCGCCCTGATCAGGAGAGGAGCGGCGACCAGGCTGGATCGGAGGCGAAGCTCGGCGTCGCAATGCGCTGCTCGTTGCGTCCGCCCACGTCGATCGTGAACAAGGACGGCCCGGCCGTGCCGCCCGGGTCGCGGAAAAACATGATCACCCGCCCGTTGGGCGCGAATGTCGGCCCCTCGTTGTGGAAACCTTCGGTGAGAATGCGCTCGCCGGAACCGTCCGGCTTCATCACGCCGATCGCGAATTTACCCTGGGCCTGGCGCGTGAAGGCGATGTAGTCGCCGCGCGGCGACCATACCGGCGTCGAATAGGAGCCCTCGCCAAAGCTGATGCGCTGCGCCGTGCCGCCCGACGCTGCCATGATGTAGATCTGCGGACGACCGCCGCGGTCGGACTCGAAACAAATCCTGGCGCCGTCGGGCGAGTAGGAGGGCGCGGTATCGATGGCCGGCGTTTCGGTCAGCCGCGTCATCGCCTTGGAGCGCAAATCCATGACGAAGATGTTGGAGTTCGAGCCTTCCTGCAGGCTCATGATCACGCGCTGGCCGTCCGGCGAGAAGCGGGGCGCAAAGCTCATGCCGGGAAAGTTGCCGACGATTTCGCGCTGCCCGGTTTCGATGTTGAGCAGATAAACGCGAGGATCGCCCTGGCCGTAGGCCATATAGGTGATCTCCTGCGTCGACGGGGAGAAGCGCGGCGTCAGAACGAGCTCGTCGCCGCGGGTGAGATAGCGCACGTTGGCGCCGTCCTGGTCCATGATGGCGAGCCGCTTGATGCGGTGCTCCGGCGGCCCGGTCTCGTCGATGAACACCACGCGGCTGTCGAAATAGCCCTTCTCGCCGGTGAGGCGCTCGTAGATGGCGTCGGAGATGATGTGGGCGATGCGGCGCCAATTGTCGGGCGTGGTGAAATATTGCTGGCCGGCGAGCTGCTGGCCAGCGAGCACGTCCCACAAGCGGAATTCGGCCTTGAGACGGCCGTCGCTCTGACGGGTTACGCGCCCGGTGACGAGCGCTTGCGCGTTGATGGTGCGCCAATCGGGGAAGCGCGGCACCGCGTCGACATTTGCGATTCTTTCCAGGAACGCCGCCGGATCAATCGGCGCGAACAAACCGCTGCGCTTGAGGTTGGCTGCGATGATCTGCGAAACGCCGACGGCCGTGTCGTTATCGGCGGGCGCGCCGCCGAGAAAATCAGGGATCGCGATCGGCATCGGCTGGACGTTGGCCTGGGTGATGTCGAGGTTGACCGCCGCCATGGCCACGCGCGGATCGACAATCAAACCGGCAAGCGCGGCGCTGCCGAGCGACAGCGCGCCGCGGCGGCTCAGGTGCAGCGATCGCGTGGCGCGGCGGGTCGGTATCTGTGGCATCTGCGGCATCGGGAGAATTCGGCGATCAACCACCGAACACCTCGCGCGGATTGAAGGTCAAAGTAATGTCCTTCCACAAATCATAGGTGGCTTGCGACAGCATGTCGTAGGGCTGGGCCTGCAACACGGCGCGCACGGCGCTGTCGCGCGTGGCCTCGAACAGCGGACCCTCGCCGCCGCTGAGCACTTCGGGCTGCCCATCGAGCCGATGATCGCGCGTGAGCCTGATATGGATGGTGACGATGTATTGATCCGGATTGCTGCTCACGGCCGGCGGCGGATTCCACAGCGAGATCAGTTTTGCCCGCAGCGCATCGAGCTCGCTCTGCGACAATTGCGCGGCGTCCCCGCTTGGCGCGCCGAGGTTGACCCGCCCGTTGAGCGTTTCCGCGCTCGCCAGCTGCCGCTGCGGCTCACGATGATCGAGCAAGGCGGCAATCTGGTTGGCGTCGTATTTCGGCGACGGCTTCTTCGCCTCGTCTTTCTTGAGCTGCTCAGCGATCTGATCCGGTTTGAACTCCGGAGGCTTCTTCGGCGGCTTTTTCGTTTCGTCTTTCTTCAAAGCCTCGGCGATCTGGTCGGGTTTGGGCTTGTCCTTCGGCTGTTCGACTTTCTCCGGCTTGGATTCGGCGGGCGTCGACGTGGTCTTGATCTCCGGCTTGTCGGCGACTTTGGGCGCGAGCTCCTTCACCGGCTTCGGGTCGCCGATCTTGTCGGCCAGCGGTTTTGCGTCGTCGAGGACTTTCGGCGCGTTCTTCACGCCGGCGGTGAGTTGCGAGAATTGGGTCGCGGAAACGAATTCGACCGGCAGCGGCTCGGCCTGCGGCGCTTCGCTCGGGCGGGTGGCAAACGCCACCAGGCCCCAGCCGAGCACGACGACATGGGCAACGCTCGATATGGCAAGAGATCGCTTCATCTCCCACCCTGCTCGACCTCGGTCACCAGCGCCACCCGATGATAGCCCGCCGCCGACAGGCGGCCCATCACGCGCATCATCGTACCGTAATCGACCTTCTTGTCGCCACGCACATAGATGCGCTCGTCGGCACCGCCACGGGCGTCGGTGATGGCTTTGAGTTTTGCCACCAAATCCTCGACCTTGATCTCGCTGTTTTGCAGGAAGACCTGCCCCTGGACATTCACCGAGACTGTCAGCGGCTCACGATCCTGATCGAGCGACTTGGCCTGGCTCTGCGGCAAATCGAGCGGCACGCCGACCGTGAGCAAAGGCGCCGACACCATGAACACGATGAGCAGCACCAGCATGACGTCGACGAACGGCGTCACGTTGATCTCGGCCATGACCGGGCGCCGGCGGCGCCTTTGCCGGCCGCCGCCCGACGCCGCGCTCACGACGTTGGCCGCCATGTCGTCCCCCTCACCCGCGCTCGTCGATTTGCCGCGACAAGATCGCCGTGAATTCGTCGGCAAAGCCCTCCAGGCGCTGCGCCTGGCGGTTCACGTCGGTGATGAACTTATTGTAGAAAATGGTCGCCGGAATGGCGGCTATGAGGCCAATTGCGGTTGCGAACAATGCCTCGGCAATGCCCGGCGCGACCACCGCCAGCGACGTGTTCTTCGAGGCCGCGATCGACTGAAAGCTGGTCATGATGCCCCAAATCGTGCCGAACAGGCCGATAAAGGGACCCGCCGAGCCGACGGTCGCCAGCACCAGGAGCCAGCGCTCCATGTGCTCGACCTCGCGCGCGATGGCGACGTTCATCACCTTCTCGATGCGCATTTGCAGCCCGGCGAAGGAGCGGGCATGGCCCTCGAAGCTTTTTTTCCACTCACCCATGGCGGCGACGAACAACGCCCCGGTGGAATGCCCCGGTCTGGCGGCAAGCGACGTGTAAAGCTCATCGAGCGACTGACCCGACCAGAATGCGTGCTCGAAGCGGTCGGTGGCCCTGTGGATGCGCGAGAATAAAAGCGCCTTGTCGATGGCGATCGCCCACACCCACACCGAGCACACCATCAGACCCGTCATCACCGTCTTGACCAGCCAGTGGGACTGCCAAAACAGGTGGAAGAGCGAAAGATCGGACGATGTCAACGGCAGGGCCGACGAACTAATGTCGGCAGGATTCATAAGCGCGTCCTTTCGGCAATCCGGGCCAACGACCCGCGCGCGCCGGGGCCGGGACCAAAGGCAGTGGCAGCCGCTTTTCGCGCGCCGACCAAGGCCTGAAAATTTCGCGAGGACGACCCCAAGCCGGACCCGTCACCGGCCGGAACCGAAATCATCGCCAAACTTGTCCAAACTAGGGCGCAACACCGGTCGTTCATGGCTAACGAAGCCCGGTTGTCCTTAATGCGCGGTTAATACCGCCGCAGCTCGCCCCCACGAAGGCGCGGGCCGTCCACCTTGGCAAGATGGACGGCCCGAACAATCCGCGATGTCGTGCTGGAAACGTCAGGCCTGCGGCGGCGCCTGCGGGCCCTCTTCCCGGGGTTCCTGCGGCCGGTTGCGGCGTTCGTTGATGAACTGATCGAACTCGGCGCGGTCTTTGGCAAACCGCAACCGCTCAAGAAATTCCTTGAACTCGCGCTGTTCGTCTTCGAGCCGCCGCAGCGTCTCGGTACGGTAATCGTCAAAGGCGCGATTGCCGCTCGATGGCGGAGTGCCCCACCAGTCGCCGGTGCGGGCGCCATCCATCTTTGATCGCATGCGGTCCATTTTCTCCTGCATGCGCTCCATCTTCGACTGCCAACGGCCGTGCCAACGGCTGCCATTGTCGCGATACGAGCATCCCATTCTTCCGCTCCCAAATCTTCCACTGCCGATCGAGAAGGCGAGCACGGCGAGGCCGATCGGCCACCATGCGATGAAGCCGAGGACCGCAAGTGCGATCCAGGCCGGCTTTCCGAGTTCATCGAGCTTGTCGACGAGGACCATGACGAGGACCTCCTGGGTGTGAATGTAAATAACATTTACATCCGCCTTTTGCCCTGTCAAGGGCCTCTCGATTTCGTGAAAGAACGCCTTAGCCCGAGCGGTCGGATTTCCGCTCCGGAACGCCAAGACCGCGCAAATAGATGAGCATCTGCGCCTCGAGCAGGTCTTCCGGCGACATCGGCAACGCGCGCCGCGCGGCGTCACCGCGGCCGAACAGCGAAGCGATACCGTGCGAGATCGCCCAGACATGCAGCGCGACCATCAATGCCGGCGGCCGGGTGCCGGCCGGCGTTTGGGCGCAAAGTTTCTCCGCCACTACGCGCAGCACCGCAAAGGCACGATCGCCGGCCTCGCGCAATTCGGGATCGGTGGCGAGCGGAATGCCGGCTTCGAACATCGCCGAATAATAAGCGGGCTCCGTGCGCGCGAATTCGAGATACGCCTTGCCCAGCCGATCGAACGCGACGAACACATCCGGACGGCCGTCATCCCAGGCGCGCTTCAATGCTGCTTCGAATAGATTGAACCCGCGTAGCGCAATACTGGCGAGGAGCTCGTCGCGATCGCGAAAATGCCGGTAGGGCGCCGCCGGGCTGACGCCGGCCCAACGCGCCGCCTCGGCAAACGTAAAACCGGCCGGCCCCTTTTGCGCGATCAGCTCAAGGGCCGCGCGCAGCAGTGCCTCTTTCAGATTGCCATGGTGATAGCCGCGCGGCCCGTCTTTGTCGTCCTTCGACCACCTCATGTTAATAGCACTTACATGAGTTCGACCGGCGCGTCGACATGCCGCAATAGTTCAGCAGAATTGTTAGCTTAGCGATTACCGGCGGTAAGATCGGGCCGCCTAACTCGCGAGCGGCTCGTCTTTCGTGGCTAATTGACTGCCGCTCGCCGGCGAGCGACCGCCAGCCGCGTACCCTGGATCACGGACACGTTCAGGCTCTGCGCGTACTCATCGACCGCCTTGGTCAAATCGGCCATGTAGCCGTAATCGTGCCAAACGATCAGGCCGTGCGGCGCCAGGTTGGCGAGCGCGTTATCGGTGTCGCTCTTGACGTAGCTATACGAGTGACAGCCGTCGATGAAGATCGCATCGAAAGGTCCGCCGAGCTTGCTCCAATCGAGAGCTGCGGAGTCGGCAAATATTTGTTTGATCTTGTTGCGATAAGGCGAGCGAAGAAATCGCCCACCGATTTTGTCGCGGTCCGTGACGTTCACGTCCTCCGCGCTCACGTGCATCTTATATTTGCCGTCCCAGTCGTGCGGAAGCTCGATGGTGGTTATCACCGCGTCGTCGGGCGAATTGGCGGCGATATTGACCGTGGTATTGCCGTCGCAGGTCCCGACTTCAACGATGCGGCGCGCCTTGACGCTTTTCATGATCGCGGCAACGGCCGCGACCTCGGTGAGATCCAGAAGCGTTTCCACCGTGCGCTTGAACGGGCCGATGAGCGTAAGGTCGACGTCGTCAACGCCGGGAAAAAGACGCTCTAACGCAACGCGCGGCGCTTTGCCGAGATTCCAAAGCGCGAGACGCTGGACTGAGTTGTGGACTTTGAGAACCGGAAAGAGAGCGCGTATCGATCTCGAGCGAACAACCTGGCCCGGATGCGAGAGAAGACGCCGAAACTTACTCATCGGGCTGCATAGCAGAGTTGGCGTGAGTATTTGTTGCTCGATGCGGACTTGGTAAACGCTCGCTGTTCCGCGCTTCGCAGTTAGGCGGGACTTTCCGAGACCCGCAGCACGTCCTGGTCGGCCTTCATGGCAAGCCGCAACGGCTTGGGAATCGGCCGCGCCCGGCCGGCGCTGATAAATGCCACGCGCACGCTGGCACTGACGAGAAGCTCATCGCCGCGCATGACTTTCTGGCGCAATGTGACGGAGGCACCTTTCACATCCTCCGGCTCGGTGACGATATCGAGCACGTCGTCCATGCGTGCCGGCTTGAGGAAATCGATGTTCATCGCCCGCACCACAAAGGCAAATCCCGGCGCTTCTTTTTCCGCCGCCTCGAACAGCGCGCGGTGGTCGGCGCCGATGAGGCGGAGATAATTGGTCCGCCCGCGCTCCATGTAGCGCAGGTAATTGGCGTGATAGACGATACCGGTGAAATCGGTGTCCTCGTAATAAACGCGCACGACGAGCACGTGGCGGCCGTCGCGGATTTCGCCGTCGAGGGGAATGGCGGTCATCGTCCTACCTCCACGACACCGGCTGCGCGATTGCGTGCTCCCAGTTTCGTCCGTCGAAGCTGTGCGGCTTGAGCACGGCGAGATCGACGCCCTCAAGGCAGCGGACATTGACGTCGATCTTATCGGGGTCCGAGCGCGGGACGTAGAAGGGGTGGATGCCGCAAGTGGCGCAGAAGGTGTGTCGCGCAGTGCCGGTATTGAACCGATAGGTGGTCAGCGCATCCTTGCCGTTGAGGAGTTCGAACTGCTCGGGCGGCACAATGAGATGCAGGAAGCCCTTCTTGGTGCAGATCGAGCAATTGCATTCGGTGACGCCGGAAAGATCGGCGGTAACCCGGAAGCGCACGCGGCCGCAGTGACAACCGCCGGACATCGTCTCTGGCATGTTTGCTCCGAAGCGAATTACGTTATCGGCGACGCCCGTGTATCATAGGTGTCGCAGGGCGTCAGCGGCGGAAGTCAATCGCACGGGGCACGTTGTGACAAAATGGATTATTGCGTCGCTGCTTGCGCTGGTGCTCCCGACCGCCGCCTTCGCCGACTGTACCGATGACGTCTGCGGTCCGATCCAAAAAATCCTGGGCGCGCGGTCAGGCAGCTTCGCGAAAATCAAGGGAAAGCCCACGCTCGATCCCAGAGGCGATCCGGTCTGGGAGGGCACGCAACCGATCGGCGGGCTGATCCGGTCCTGCTACGTCAACAAGCGTGGCGAAGCTTCCCGCTACGAGTACCACTGCGATTCGGTCCCATTCCGATCGGCGGAGGAAGCGAAGAAGGTCGCCGAGAGCGTCAAGGCCGCTTTCCAGTCGGCTGATCCGAAGCTCGTTTGGTTCGACGACCCGGCCGCTATCGCGCTCGCCGGGATCGACGGTTTTCGCGGGACGGAGGGCTGGTACGCCGGTTATGAGAAAAACAAAGCGATGTCGGCCAAAGTCGAAGTGATCGTCTCCGAGGCGACCGGCTGCACCGCCGCCGTGACTGTTTTCGCCAAGCCCATCGCGCGGCGCGATCTGAAATAACGCGTTTGCCGGAAGCTCTATTCCTCGTCGGTCGCGAACAACCCGAACTGCGCCGGATCGCGCGCGGGTTCGGGCAGTCCGAGATGGCGGAAAGCGTGCCCGGTGATCAGCCTTCCGCGCGGCGTGCGCTGCAGGAAGCCGCACTGAATCAGATAGGGCTCGATAATGTCCTCGATGGCATCGCGCGGCTCGGACAAGGCGGCCGCGAGCGTCTCAACGCCGACCGGCCCGCCGCCGTAATTCACCGCGATGGTCGAGAGATAACGCCGGTCCATGGCGTCGAGGCCGGCGGCATCGACTTCAAGCGCGGCCAGCGCTTTGTCGGCGACGGCGCGGTCGATCGCGGCCACGCCGGCGACGGCGGCGAAATCGCGCACGCGGCGCAAAAGTCGTCCGGCGATGCGCGGGGTGCCGCGCGCGCGGCGCGCGATCTCGTTGGCGCCGTCGGCGGTGACGCCGATGCGCAAGACGCGGGCGCCGCGATTGACGATCTGTTCGAGCTCGGCCTCGGAATAGAAATTCAATCGCACCGGAATGCCGAAACGGTCGCGCAGCGGATTGGTCAGCAGCCCGGCGCGGGTAGTGGCGCCGATGAGGGTGAATTTGGCGAGATCGATCTTGACCGAACGTGCGGCCGGCCCGGCGCCGATGATGAGGTCGAGCTGGAAATCCTCCATCGCCGGGTAAAGGATCTCCTCGACCGCCGGATTGAGCCGGTGAATTTCATCGATGAACAGCACGTCGCGCTCTTCGAGATTGGTGAGCAGCGCCGCGAGATCGCCGGCCTTGGCGATCACCGGACCGGCGGTGGCGCGGAAATTCACGCCGAGCTCACGCGCCACGATCTGCGCCAAAGTGGTCTTGCCGAGTCCCGGGGGGCCGACGAACAGCACGTGATCGAGCGCCTCGCGGCGCGCGCGCGCCGCCTCGATGAACACGCCGAGATTCTTCCGCGCCTGCTCCTGACCGACGAAATCCGCCAGGCGCTGCGGGCGCAACGTCGCTTCCGCCGCATCTTCCTCGCGGCGCTCGGCGGTCACGAGCTTGGCCGTGCTGCTCACCCTTCCGACCCCCGGCTGTACTTGTTGGGTAGAAGCTCGCCGATCGGCACCACTGCCGGCAATTTTCCGTTCGGTACGATGACCCGCGCTTGCGGATCATAGTCGAAAATGAGCTCCCGGCACGCCCCGCACGGCGATACCACGGCGATCGTCTGATCTTTTTCCGCGGGCGAGGGATGCCGCACGGCAACGATGGTATCGATTCCCGCCTCGCCAAGATCGACGACGGCGCGGCCGAGCGCAACCGCCTCGGCGCAGACCGCCATGCGGCCGAGATAGGCGTCGAGATTGACACCGGTGAAGATTTTTCCCGAACGCGTGCGCAAGGCCGCGCCGACTTCCTGCCAGTCGTCGCGATAGCGCCGCGTGATCGCCGCGCCCGCCGCGGCGATCAATTCGCGATCGGCCTTGCCGAGTTTCTTGCCAAGTTTTTTGCCGGGTTTGCCGGGCCGTTTCACTTCGCCAACTCCTTCAGGCCGAGCCGGATGAGGGTCTTTACTTCCGCGGCGTCACCGGCGCTGCGCGCAGCGGCAGCGATGGCAGCGGCGGCTTGCGGCTGCGCATAGCCGAGATTGATCAGCGCGGAAACCGCGTCGGTGACCGGTTGCGGCGCGCGCTTCTCCTCGAGCGCGCCGGAGAGGCGCACCAGCGCCGGGTCGATATCGGTATAGGCCGGCGCCTTGTCCTTGAGCTCGGTGACGATGCGCTCGGCGACTTTCGGGCCGACACCGGGCGTACGCGCCACCATCGCCTTGTCGCGCATGGCGATGGCCGAAGCGAGATCGGCCGGTTTGAGCGTGCCGAGGACGGCAAGCGCGACCTTGGTGCCGACGCCCTGCACCGTCTGCAAGAGCCGGAACCATTCGCGCTCAACATCGGTTAGGAAGCCGAACAGCCGGATTTGATCCTCGCGCACATGCGTCTCGATCGACAGCGTCACCGGCTCGCCGGCGCGCGGCAATTCCTGCAACGTGCGCGCCGAGCAATGCACGAGATAGCCGACGCCGTTGACGTCGACGATGACGGAGTCCTCGCCGTAGGAGTCGATCACGCCCTTGAGCTTGCCGATCATCGTACCGCTACCTTGAGCAGCACGCTCTGCCGGTGGTGTGCGTGCGTTACCGCGATGGCAAGCGCGTCGGCGGCGTCGTCGGAGGACGGGTCGGCGTTGGGCAGAAGCACCCCGATCATCATGCGGATTTGCGCCTTGTCGCCGTGACCGGCGCCGACGATGCTCTTCTTCACCAGATTGGGCGCATATTCGGACACCGGCACACCTGCTTTGGCCGGCACCACCATGGCGATGCCCCGCGCCTGCCCGAGCTTGAGCGTCGCCTTGGCGTCCTTGTTGACGAAGGTCGTCTCGATGGCGGCTTCGTCGGGGCGAAACTCGTCGAGAATGCGCGTCAGGCCGTCGTGGATGGCAAGGAGCCGCGCCGCGAGCGTATCCTCGGCATGCGTCGTCACCGACCCGCAGCCGAGATAGCCGAGCCTATTGCCGGCAATCTCCACGATGCCCCAGCCGGTGCGGCGGAGCCCCGGATCGATGCCGAGAATGCGAATCGAGCGCGTCATGCCGGGTCATTGATAGCACGGCCTAACACTTCACCTCTCCCCATTGGGGAGAGTTCGGCGAGCGGCTTTAGCTGCGAGCCGGGAGAAGGGCGCGACCAACGAGGTTGTTCCCCCTCTCCCGACGGGAAAGGTGAGGAGAAAAAGCCGAACTCCGTCGGCTACGCGCTCATCCGGCTCACCAGCGCGTCGGAAATCTCAAAATTGGCATAGACGCTTTGCACATCGTCGTGCTCGTTGAGGTTTTCGATGAGCTTGAGCAACTTTTCGCCCTGCTCGTCGTCGAGCGCCACGGTGTTTTGCGGCCGCCAGACCAGCGAAGCCTTGCGCGGCTCGCCGAATTTTAATTCCAGCGCCTTGGCGACGGAGCCGAAGCGGTCCTGCGCGGCATAAACCTCATGGCCGCTTTCGCTGGAGACGACGTCGTCGGCGCCGGCCTCCAGCGCCGCCTCGAACATCGCATCCGCGCTCGCCGCCTTGGCGTCGTATTCGATGACGCCGACATGGTCGAACATGAAAGACACTGCCCCGGTCTCGGCAAGGTTGCCGCCGCTCTTGGTGAAGGTGGCGCGCACCTCGCCGGCGGTGCGGTTGCGGTTGTCGGTCAAAACCTCGACGATCACGGCGACGCCGCCGGGCCCGTAGCCTTCGTAGCGGATCTCCTCGTAATTTTCCGCATCGCCGCCCAGCGCCTTCTTGATGGCGCGCTCGATATTGTCCTTCGGCATGTTTTCCGCCCGCGCGGCGATGATGGCGGCGCGCAGGCGCGGATTCATCGCCGGATCGGGCAGGCCGATTTTGGCGGAGACAGTGATTTCGCGGGCGAGCTTGCCAAACAGCTTGGACTTTGCCGCGTCCTGCCGCCCCTTGCGGTGCATGATGTTCTTGAACTGCGAATGTCCGGCCATGGCTCAAGTCTTTGCGCGCTAGAGCGCCGCGAAAATGGAATGGATTGATGCCGAATTTATAGGGTGACGCGGAGTGGAAATAAAGGTGACCGCGCTATCGGAACTTACGCCCAGAAGGCAGGCATTGCCTGTTCGAGGCCGCCGCCGAGGCGCACCGCGCCGACGCGTACCGCAAGCCCCGTCGCCGGGTCGGTCTCCACCGCGACGGCACAGAGCGTCGCCGGGCCCGAGGCCGCCTCGAAGCGCGCCGTAGCGATGCGGCGGGTGAAGCGTTGCAGCGGCTCGTCCTTGGCCATGCCGATCACCGAGTCGTAGTCGCCGGTCATGCCGACATCGCTCATGAACGCGGTGCCGCCGGGCAGGACGCGCAAATCCGCCGTGGGCGCATGCGTATGCGTGCCGACCACCAGGCTGGCGCGGCTGTCGCAGAATTGACCCATGGTCTGCTTCTCGCTCGTCGCCTCGGCATGGATATCGACGACGATGGCGTCGGCGCCTTGCCGCAAGGGGCAAGCGGCAAGCTCGCGGTCGACTGCGGCAAAGGGGTCGTCAAGCGGGTCCATGAAGATGCGGCCCATCGCGTTGATGACGAGCACGTGGGCGCCGGTTTTGGTCTCGCACAAAGCCGCACCGCGGCCGGGCGTGCCGGCCGGAAAATTGATCGGGCGAAGAAGCTTCGGGGCGCGTTCGATGAAGACCAGCGCCTCTTTCCGATCCCACGAATGGTTGCCGCCGGTGATGGCGTCGGCGCCGGCATCGATCAATTCTCGGTAAATCGCCTCTGTAATGCCGAAGCCGCCGGCGGCATTCTCGCCGTTCACCACGACGAAATCGAGCTTCCAGTCGCTAATGAGGCCGGGCAAGCGTTTGCAGACGACGGTCCGCCCGCTGCGGCCGACAACATCGCCGACGAACAGGATGCGCATGCTCAACTGCCTCGCAAATCGATCAACTCGCGCTCGGTTAGCACAAGATCGAGCCGCGCGTCGTGGGGCGTTGCCGGTACGGCGGGAACCTCCTGCGCGGCAAAAGCCAGCCCCACGGCCATAACGGGCTTGCGCGCGCGCAGTTGCGTGATGGTCAGATCGTAGTAGCCGGCGCCGTAGCCGACGCGATGGCCCGCGCGGTCGAAGGCAAGCAGCGGCACCAGCAGAATGTCCGGTTCAACCGCCGCGGCTTCCGGCTTCGGCTCCCGTATGTGCCATTGCCCGCGGTCAAGTGGCGCGCCGAAATCCCACGCGCGGATGATGAGCGGCTTGCCGCGGCCGGCGATGACGGGGAGCGCCAGGCGTGCGCCTTGCGCCGCAAGCTTGCGCATCAGCGGCAGCGGGTTGATCTCGCTCTTGAGGGGCATGAAGCCGGAGACGATCGTGCCGGGCTTGATCGCCAGCGGAAACGGCCGCGCGGCGATTGCTTCGGCGGCGGCATTGCGCGCCTCACCCGACAACGCATCGCGCCGCCCCATCGCCTCGCGGCGAAGCGCTGCCTTGGAATCCTCGACGCCGGTTGCTGAGGTCATGGTCGATAAGTGCGGAGCCGCGCCGGCCGTAAGAGCGCTGATCCCGGGAACCTACATAAGTAGGTGGGCGCCATGTGACCAAACCCAGGGGCAAGGCCAGGGACAGCTCCCGTTAGGATCGTAAGGCCCCGAGGTGTTGTCTCCTACGCACCAGGCAGCCCCGCAAGAACAATGTAATGCCAAGGCGAGCGCGACGCCATCACCCCAGCGCGATGCTGCTGCCGCCGATGGTCTGATTGAGTCTTTTGGTGACGCTTTCGATGCGTTCGGCGGCGGAAGTGAGCGCTGCGGCGGCGGCGGCCTGCGCCGCGGTGTTGCGCTCCGCGACCGCCGTCTGCGCGCCTTGCGCGGCCGCGAACTCATCTTCGAGGCGTTTGATACGCGTGCCCATCTCGGACAATTCATCGGCAATGGTGATCGCAGCCATGACGGTAAGCCTGGCGTCGCCGATCTCGCCGAACTTGGCGCGCAGGCCGGCGATGCGTGTGTCGAGTTCGCGCGCGAGATTCGTCAAATGGTCTTCTTGACCATCCTCGCAGGCCATGCGGAATTGGCGGCCATTGATGGTGACGTTGACTTGGGACATTCCGACCCTTTGCACCCCTCGCCTGCCCTCGGCACGACCCGCAGTGCGTTCCCTTAGTCTTCGTGCGCCAGCACGCTCCGGATCGTTTCGATCGCCTCGTCGATCCGCTGCACCACCTCGCGGTTGGCGGCTTCGAGCCCGCGCGAATGCGCCGTGGCCTGATCGAGCTCGCTGGCAAGCCGCGCCCGATCGGCGCCGAGCGCGTGGATTTGCGTCGCCAAGGCTTCCTGGCTGCGATCGGTCTCGCTGCGCCGCTCGGCCGCCGCTTCGAGCGCGTCGAGCGCAAGCTTCAGGCGCCGGCTCGCGATCTCGATTGAATTGGTCTCACTCATTTGGCCATCCGCCGCGGCCATAGGGCCGGCGCACCACAGGTGAAAACCGTGCGACGGCAACTATTTACAAAAGGAACCTTACGTCGCATCGAGCAAGAGCGTCAACGCCCAAAGCACCGCGCCTGCGGCCCTGTGCACGACGCGCTTGGAAGCCCGCCCGCACAATTGACTCAAAGGCCTCGCATGCTAATTGTGCCCCGCAAGTTCTCGTGACCGCGGCGGTTTCGCACCCGCGCCGCGCTTGGCCCGTTCCATGACGATGCCGGACCGTCTTGCCACGGCGAGCGCAAGCCTCGCCCAGGCGCAACGTTTTCCCTCCACAGGCGCGAGTCCGACCTCGCGTGCGGACCACGACCGCATGGCCAACGCCATCCGCGCGCTCGCCATGGACGCCGTCGAGCAGGCGAAAGCGGGGCATCCGGGCTTGCCGATGGGCGCCGCCGACATTGCCACCGTGCTGTTCACGCGCTTCCTCAAATTCGATCCCGCCGATCCGGCATGGCCCGACCGCGACCGCTTCGTGCTCTCGGCCGGTCACGGCTCGATGCTGATCTATGCGCTGCTGCATCTGACCGGCTACGAGAAGATGACGATCGGCGAGATCAAGCGCTTCCGCCAGCTTGGCTCGCTCACGCCCGGCCATCCCGAATACGACCACACGCCGGGAATCGAGACCACGACCGGCCCGCTCGGCCAGGGGATCGCCAATGCGGTCGGCATGGCCATCGCGGAGCGCCATCTCGCCGCGATCTTCGGCGGCGATATCGTCGATCACTTCACCTACGTGCTCGCCTCCGACGGCGACCTGATGGAAGGCATCAGCCAGGAAGCCATCGCGCTTGCCGGGCATCTGCGGCTGAAAAAGCTCGTCGTGCTGTTCGACGACAACGGCATCTCGATCGACGGCCCGCTCGCGCTCGCGGACAGCGTCGATCAGATCAAACGCTTCGATGCCGCCGGCTGGGCGGCGACCCGCATCGACGGTCACGACCCGGCCGCCATCGCCGCGGCGCTGGAAGCGGCGAAAAAATCCGACCGCCCCTCGCTGATCGCCTGCCGCACCACGATCGGCTTCGGCGCGCCGACCAAAGCCGGCACCGAGAAGTGCCACGGCTCGCCGCTTGGCGCCGAGGAGATCGCGGCTGCCCGGCAAAAACTCGGCTGGACCGCGCCGGCTTTCGAAATTCCGGGCGCCATTCGTACGCAATGGCGCAGCGCCGGCGAACGCGGACAGCCGCTGCGGCTCGCCTGGGAAGCACGCCTCGCCGCGCTCGATCCGGCAAAACGCGCCGAGTTCGCGCGCCGCACGCAAGGCGCGCTGCCGGCGGACAAGTTCCCTGCGGCGGTGCGCACCGTGAAGCAAAAGCTCGCCGAAGCGCCGAAGGAGATCGCAACCCGCGCCGCTTCCGAATTTGCGCTCGAGGCGCTGACGGTGGCGTTGCCGGAAATGATCGGCGGATCGGCCGACCTGACCGGCTCCAACAACACGCGCACCAAGGCCATGAAAGCGATGAGTGCCGCCGACTATTCCGGCCGCTTCATTCATTACGGCGTGCGCGAGCACGGCATGGCGGCGGCCATGAATGGCATGGCGCTGCACGGCGGCATTATTCCTTATTCAGGGACGTTCCTCGTCTTCTCCGATTATTGCCGGCCGGCCATTCGGCTTGCCGCGCTCATGGGCCGGCGCGTCATCCATGTGATGACGCACGATTCCATCGGGCTTGGCGAAGACGGTCCGACGCACCAGCCGGTCGAGCATCTCGCCGCCTTGCGTGCCATCCCCAACCTCAAAGTGTTCCGGCCGTGCGACGCGGTCGAGACCATCGAATGCTGGCAACTGGCGCTGGAGAACGCGAAGGGGCCGAGCGTGCTTGCGCTCACGCGGCAGAACCTGCCGCAGCTGCGCCGGGGCCTGGACGACGCGAACCGCTGCGCGCGCGGCGCTTACGAGCTCATCGCCGCCGAAGGCGGCGCGCCCGCCGTCTCGCTGTTCGCCACCGGATCGGAAGTCGCCATCGCGGTGGCGGCACAGAAACTTCTCGCCGCGCGCAAAATATTGGCGCGGGTCGTATCGGTGCCGTGCTTCGAACTTCTGCTCGCCGCACCGGAGGCGGAGCGCGCCGCCATTATCGGCAAGGCGAAAGTCAACGTCGCGGTCGAAGCCGGCATCCGCCAGGGCTGGGACGAAATCATTGGCTCCAGCGGAACGTTTGTCGGCATGACCGGGTTTGGCGCCAGCGCGCCGTATAAAGAGCTTTACCAACATTTTGGCATTACGCCCGAAAAAGTGGCGGAAGCGGCACTGGCGCGCTTGGAAAGGTCGTAGGGAGAGGATGGAATGCCGGTTCGCGTAGCCATCAACGGATTCGGCCGCATCGGCCGCAACATTTTGCGCGCGGCGGTCGAAGCGGGGCGCAAGGATTTCGAAGTCCTGGCCATCAACGATCTCGGTCCGGTGGAAACCAATGCGCATCTCCTGCGCTTCGATTCCGTGCACGGCCGCTTCCCCGGCGAAGTGACGGTCAAGGGCGATACCATCAATTGCGGCAACGGGCCAATCAAGGTCACGGCGCACAAAGACCCGACGCAACTGCCGTGGAAAGAACTCGGCATCGACATCGCGCTGGAATGCACGGGCATCTTCACCTCGAAGGACAAGGCGGCGGCGCATCTGCAAGCCGGCGCTAAGCGCGTGCTGATTTCCGCTCCGGCCGAGGGCGTCGACCTCACGGTGGTCTACGGCGTCAACCACGACAAGCTGTCCAAGGCGCACATCGTCGTCTCCAACGCCTCGTGCACGACGAATTGCCTCGCGCCCGTGGCCAAGGTGCTCAACGACGCCGTCGGCATCGACAAGGGCTTCATGACCACGGTGCACGCCTACACTAACGACCAGCCTTCGCTCGACCAGGTGCACAAGGATCTCTACCGGGCGCGCGCGGCGGCGCTCAACATGATCCCGACCTCGACCGGCGCGGCCAAGGCGGTCGGCTTGGTGCTGCCCGAGCTCGCCGGCAGGCTCGACGGCGTCTCGATCCGCGTGCCGACGCCGAACGTCTCGGTGATCGACTTCAAGTTCGTCGCCAAGCGCGCGACCTCAAAGGACGAGATCAACGCCGCGGTCAAGCGCGCCGCCGAGCAACAACTCAGGGGCATCCTCGCCTACACCGACGCGCCCAACGTCTCCAGCGATTTCAACCACGATCCGCATTCCGCGGTCTTCCACATGGATCAGACCAAGGTGATCGACGGCACGCTGGTGCGGGTGATGTCGTGGTACGATAACGAATGGGGCTTCTCCAACCGTATGGTCGATACCGCGGTGGCGATGAGCAAGCTGATCTGAACGCGGCGATGCGTTTCCGCAACCTCGACGACGCCGACGTAAAGGGCAAGCGCGTGCTCCTGCGCGTCGACCTCAACGTGCCGATGCAGGATGGGAAGATCCTCGACGCGACCCGCATCGAGGAAATCGCGCCGACCATCGTCGAGCTCTCCGACAAGGGCGGTAAAGTCATCCTGCTCTCGCATTTGGGCCGGCCCAAGGGACGCGATCCGAAATATTCGCTGCGGCCGGTGGCCGCCGAGGTCGCGAAAATCGTGAAGCGGCCGGTCGCCTTCGCCAAGGATTGCGTGGGCCCGCCGGCGGAAGCGGCGATTGCCGCCATGAAGAACGGTGAAGTTCTTTGTTTGGAGAATACACGCTTTCACCCGGAGGAAGAAAAGAACGACAAAACATTCGCCAAACGGCTTGCGGCCCTGGGCGACCTTTTCGTCGACGACGCCTTCTCCGCCGCGCACCGCGAGCACGCCGCCAACAGCTCCATCGTGACGGTCTCCAATCTGCCGGCCTATCCCGGGCGCGCCATGGCCGCCGAACTGCAAGCGCTGGAGAAGGCCTTCGAGCGCCCCGAACATCCGGTGGCGGCGATCGTCGGCGGCGCCAAAATCTCCACCAAGCTCGAACTGCTCGGCCATTTGCTGGTGAAAGTCGAGACGCTGATCATCGGCGGCGGCATGGCCAATACCTTTCTCGCGGCGCAGGGCAAGTCCGTCGGTGCCTCGCTGTGCGAGCCCGACCTCGTTTCCGCCGCGCGCGACATCCTCGCCAAAGCAAAATCGCTCGGCCGCGAGATCGTGCTACCGGTGGATGCGGTCGTCGCGCAAAAGCTCGCCGCGCACGCGCCCTCCCGCGTCGTATCCGTGGACCGCATCGGCCCCGCTGACATGATCCTCGACATCGGCCCGCGCACGATCGAATACGTTATCTCCGTGCTGGCCCGCACCAAGACGCTGGTCTGGAACGGCCCGTTCGGCGCCTTCGAATACGAACCCTTCGACAGCGGGACGGTCGAAGTGGCCGAGGCGGTGGCGGAACTTACGCAAGCCGGCAGGCTTGTCAGTTTCGCGGGCGGCGGCGATACGGTGGCCGCCCTCAACGCTGCCTCGGTGACGAGCCGGTTGTCCCATGTGTCGACGGCGGGCGGCGCCTTCCTCGAATCTTTGGAGGGCAAGACGTTGCCGGGCGTCGAGGTGTTGATGATAGCGTAACACTCCTGCCGCCATGGAGAGATTGCGTCATAATATGTCCGGCACGGCCGAATCGAGGAGGGGGCGATGAACCTCAGCGAATTGAACAAGGTCGCGGAAGCCATGGTCGCTCCCGGCCGCGGCATCCTCGCCGCCGATGAATCGACCACGACGATCAAGAAGCGCTTCGACGCCATCGGCGTCGATTCGACCCCGATCGCGCGGCGCGATTACCGCGAGATGCTGTTCCGCAGTACCGAGGCGATGTCGAAGCACATTTCCGGAATCATCCTCTACGACGAGACGATCCGGCAGAACGCCAAGGACGGCACGCCGCTGGTCAAGGTCATTGCGCAAGCGGGCGCGCTGCCCGGCATCAAGGTCGACAAGGGCACGAAGCCCCTGCCCTTCTGCCCGAACGAAGTCGTTACCGAGGGACTCGACGGCCTGCGCGAACGGCTGGTGGAATATCGCGGGCTGGGCGCCAAATTCGCCAAATGGCGGGCGGTGATCGATATCGGGCCCGGCATTCCCACCTTCGGCTGCCTCTACGCCAACGCGCATGCGCTCGCGCGCTACGCCGCGCTCTGCCAGGACGAAGACATCGTGCCGATCGTCGAGCCCGAGGTGCTGATGGACGGCGATCACACCATCGAGCGCTGCGCCACGGTGACCGAATGGCTACTGAATACCGTGTTCGAGCAGCTTTTCTACCAGCGCGTCGCGCTCGAGGGGATCGTGCTCAAGCCGAACATGGTAGTGCCCGGCAAGAAGTCGCTCAAGAAGGCGTCGGTCGAGGAAGTCGCCGAGAAGACGCTCCGCGTGCTCAAGGCTTGCGTGCCCGCCGCCGTGCCCGGCATCGCGTTTTTGTCCGGCGGCCAGTCCGATGAGGAAGCGACCGCCCACCTCGACGCCATCAACAAATTGGGGCCGCTGCCCTGGCGCGTGACTTTCTCCTACGGCCGCGCCTTGCAGACGGCGCCGCAAAAAGCCTGGTCGGGCAAACCGGAGAATGTCGGCGCGGCGCAGCGCGCCTTCGGCCATCGCGCCAGGATGAACGGCCTTGCCGCGCTCGGGAAGTGGAATGCCGATCTGGAAAAGAAAGCGGCGTAAATGCTCCGCTCATTCCGGCGGAAGCGGGAATTCAGTGCGGGCGCTATCCGCAAAGAACTCGGTCCCCGCTTCCGCGGGGATGAGCGGGCAACGGCTTCTCTCCACGCGACACCATGAGCCGGCCCCGCCCGCGGCTTTATCTGGTCACGCCGCAACTTGGCGACACGGCCTCGTTCGCCCGCGGACTCGGCGGGACACTCGAGGCGGGCGACATTGCCGCAATCCTCCTTCGCCTCGAAGGCGCCGACGAGCGCACGCTGATCGACCGCGTCAGATCGGTCGCGGCGGTTGTTCAGCGCCGCGACATCGCGCTTTTGCTCGACGGTTATCCGCAGATCGCGATCCGCGCCGGCGCCGACGGCGCCCATCTCACCGGCACCGAAGCGCTGACGCAAGCGCTGCCCATGCTCAAGCCCGATCGCATCGCCGGCGCCGGTGGCCTGCGCAGCCGTCATGACGCCATGCTCGCGGCCGAAGCTGGCGCCGATTACGTGATGTTCGGCGAGGAGACCGGCCGCGGCGGCCGGCCGCCCTTTGCCGCCATCGAGGAGCGGATCGCGTGGTGGGCGGAGCTGTTCGAACTGCCGTGCGTCGGCTATGCCGCAAGCCTCGACGAAGTGGCACCGCTGGCGCAAGCTCAAGCCGATTTCGTCGCCCTCGGTGATTGGATATGGACGAACGAACAAGCGCCCGCCGCCACGGTCGCGGCCGCTACCGAGCGCCTTACCGCAGTCGAAAACCGCCCTCGATGATGCCGAGCCACGCCGAGCCCCCGACTTCGCCATTTTTCCCTCCCCCGCTTCGCGGCGGGGGATGCAGGACCGGCAACGTGACGAAGGCGATCGCGGCAGCTTTGCTGCTCGCGGCGATCGTTTTGCCGCAACGTGATTTCGCCGCCGCCGCCGAACCCGACTTGGCTTACGGCGAATATCAGCGCGGCAACTTCCTCCGCGCCTTCGGGCTCGCCACCCACTATGTCGAGGAAAAGAGCGACACGAAGGCGATGACTTTGCTCGGCGAACTTTACGCGATGGGCTATTGCGTTCCCAAGGACGACGCCAAGGCGGCCGAATGGTACAAGCTTGCCGCCGACCGCGGCGATCGCGACGCCATGTTTGCGCTCGCCATGTTCCGTCTGGAAGGCCGCGCCGGTCCGCGCGACCGCGATGCCAGCGCCAAATTGCTCGCCGCCGCCGCCAAGCTCGGTCATCCGCTCGCCGCCTACGATCTGGCGTTGCTCTACATGGAAGGCCAGCTGCTTCCGCAGGACTTCACCCGCGCCGCCGAGCTTTTGCGCGTGGCCGCGCAAGCCGGCAATCCGGAGGCGCAATATGCGCTCGGCACGCTCTACAAACAGGGACGCGGGGTGGCGAAGAATATGAGCGAGGCGGTGCGGCTGTGGTCGCTTGCCGCCCTCGCCGACAATCCCGACGCCGAGGTCGAGTATGCGATCGCGCTGTTCAACGGCGATGGCGTCGCCAAGAACGAGCAGACGGCCGCCGCCCTGTTCCACCGGGCGGCGCAGCACGGCAATCCGGTCGCGCAGGACCGCTATGCCCGCATCCTCGCCGAGGGCCGCGGCGCGCCGAAGGATCCGGTGCAGGCAACCAAATGGCACCTGATCTCCAAGGCGGGCGGCGAGATCAACGTCATTCTCGACGACTTTGTCCATAACCTCGACGCCCACACGCGTGAGCTCGGCGAAGAGGCGGCGAAAAAGTGGGTCGAGGCGCTGAAGAAGCCGCCGTCTTAAGCGCGCTTAAGCCTTGACGCGGCGGCAAGTTGCGCCGTACCGCAGGCGCCATGCCCCACTCAGCTGTGCTGAACGTCATGATCAAGGCTGCCTACCGCGCCGGCAGGAGCCTCAAGCGCGACCTCGGCGAGGTTGAGAATTTGCAGGTGTCGCTCAAGGGCCCGCGCAATTTCGTCACCGCCGCCGACCGCCGCGCCGAGGAGATCGTGCGCCAGGAGCTCGGCAAAGCGCGGCCGGATTACGGCTTTCTCGGCGAGGAAGGCGGCGCCCGCGCCGGCACCGACACGAGCCACCGCTGGATCGTCGATCCGCTCGACGGCACCACCAACTTCCTGCACGGCATCCCGCATTTCGCGGTGTCGATCGCGCTCGAACGAAACGGCGCCATCGTCGCCGGCGTGACCTACAACCCGGCGAACGACGATCTGTTCGTCGCCGAACGCGGCAAGGGCGCTTTCCTCAACGACCGGCGCATCCGCGTCGCCGCCCGCAAGAACCTCGCCGAAGCGGTCGTGGCCTGCGGGCTGCCGCATTACGGCCGCGGCGATCTCAAGCTCGCGCGCCATGAAATCGCCGCCGCCCAGCAGCACTTCGCGGGCTTGCGCCGTCTGGGGGCGGCAACGCTCGATCTCGCCTGGATCGCCGCCGGCCGCTTCGACGCATATTGGGAGCGCGATCTGTCGCCCTGGGATATCGCCGCCGGATTGATTTTGGTGCGCGAGGCCGGCGGCTTCGTTACCGACCTCGAAGGCGGGGACGAAACCCTGACCAGAGGCGAAGTCGCCGCCGGTAACGACACCATGCACCGCGAGCTTCTGCGCCTCCTGAAAGCGGCCGGCGCCGACGCCGAGCCGGCGAAAGCATCTTAAATCCGCCGGCGCCGGCCGCGATGCCATCACCGCGCCGCAAAGCTTGCGAAAGTCGCAAGACGCAAAGCGCCGATCAGCCGCGCCGCGACGGGTTTTTCATGCGTTTTTCTTCGCGCGCGGCTATGCCATATTGGCCCGATTACAGGCGCTGACTGAAAGAGCAATGGCCGACACCCTCGATCAAGCCAAGCTTTCCTCGCCCCGCATCTTTCTGATCCGGATGCTGGTGTTCCTGATCCTTTGCGGCCTAATCGCCTTCGTTCTCCAGCATCAAATCCTCAACGCCTTCATGGCCAATCCGTGGCTCAACGGATTGATCGTCGGCGTTCTTCTCATCGGCATCGTGCTGTCGTTCCATCGCGTCATCCGGCTGTTCCCGGAAGTCTCCTGGGTCAACAGTTTCCGCGGCGCCGATCCCGCGGCTCAGCCGCCGGCCCGGGCGCCGACTTTGCTCGCGCCCATGGCGTCGATCCTCGGCGGCGAGCGCGCGGGCCGCGTCGCCATCTCGGCGCAAACGATGCGCGCCTTCCTCGATTCGCTGGCGAGCCGGCTCGACGAGGCGCGCGACATTTCCCGCTATCTGACCGGGCTCCTCGTCTTCCTCGGCCTCCTCGGCACGTTCTGGGGGCTGATCGAGACGGTGGGCTCGGTCGGCAACATCATCAACAACCTCAGCGTCGGCGGCGACGCCGACACGGTCTTCAACACGCTCAAGGAAGGCCTGGCGGCGCCGCTCGGCGGCATGGGCATTTCGTTTTCCTCTTCGCTGTTCGGGCTTGCCGGCTCGCTCGTGCTCGGCTTTCTCGATTTGCAGACGAGCCAGGCGCAGAACCGCTTCTACAACAACCTTGAGGACTGGCTCGCGACCACGGTGCAAGACCTCGGCGCGGTCGGCGCGGGCACCGCCACCGACACCATCGAGCGGCTGCGTCAATCGGTCGGCGAAGCCGGATCTGGCAAGGCGACGACGGCGGCGATGGCCAACCTCGCCGAAGCCATTCAGGGCTTGGTGCAGCACATGCGCGCCGAGCAGCAAATGATCCGCGAATGGGCGGACGCGCAAGCCAAGATGAACGGCGACATCAGGCGGCTCCTGGAAACCCTGTCGCGGGAATCCGTCGACTGACAGACGCAACGGCATAGGGCGAAAGTAAAAGGCGCGAAGACATGGCGCTCTCCCGCAGCCGCCGCGACAGCGGCATGAATTACTGGCCGGGGTTCGTCGACGCGCTGTCGACCCTGATCCTCTCCATCATCTTTTTGCTCACCGTGTTCATGGTGGCGCAATTCTTCCTGTCGCAGGAAGTCGCCGGCAAGGACACCGCGCTCGCCCGCCTCAATGCGCAGATTTCGCGGCTCTCCGATCTACTGTCGCTGGAACGGACTGGCAAAGCGAGCCTCGAAGACGAGGTGGCGCAGTTGCGCGCCTCGCTCTCGAGCGCGGAAGGCGAGCGCGACCGGCTGCGCGGCGTCGCCGAAGGCGCCGGCAACGCCGACACCGGCAAGGCCGAGGCCGGTAAGCTCAATAGCCAGCTCGACATCGAGAAAGAGGCGACGGCGCGCGCCGTGGCGCAGATCGAGATCCTCAACCAGCAGATCGGCGCGCTACGCCGGCAGATCGGCGCGCTCGAAGAAGCGCTCGGTACCTCGGAGCGCAAGGAGAAGGATGCGCAGCTGCATATCGCCGATCTGGGCCAGCGCCTGAACGTGGCGCTGGCGCAGCGGGTGCAGGAATTGTCGCGTTACCGCTCCGATTTTTTCGGCAAGCTGCGCGACATTCTCGGCAACCGCCCCGACATCCGCGTCGTCGGCGACCGTTTCGTGTTCCAGTCGGAGGTGTTTTTCGACTCAGGGCAAGCGGAGCTGCGGCCGGAAGGCCGCGCCGAACTCGACAAGCTCGCTACCGCGCTGCTCGATCTGGAGAAGCAGATACCGTCGGAGATCAACTGGGTACTGCGCGTCGACGGCCACACCGATACCAGGCCGGTTTCGGCGACCTCGCCGTTCAAATCGAACTGGGGACTCTCCGCCGAGCGCGCCATCTCGGTCGTGCAATATCTGATCGCCAAGGGCATTTCGCCGCAGCGCCTGGTCGCCGCCGGCTTCGGCGAGTTCCAGCCGATCGATCAAGGCACCACCGACGAGGCCTACAGCAAGAACCGCCGCATCGAGCTGAAACTGACGGAGAAGTGAGGCGTGCGTTTGCGCCGCTATGAGCCGCGCGACGAAGATACCGCGATCGCGCTTTGGCTGCGCACCTGGCAGGCCGCCTATCCGGCGCTCGATTTTGTCGAACGGCTCGACTGGTGGCGCGTGCGCTGGCGCAACGAATTGCTGCCTGCGGCGGTTGTCGTGGTCGCCGAGGCGGAAGGCGGCATGATCGGCTTCGTCACCGTCGATCCGAAAACGCTCTATCTCGACCAGATCGTGGTCGCTCCGGAGCATTGGCGGGCCGGTATCGGCGCAGCGCTGATCGATGAGGCCAAGCGCCTCTCGCCGCGCGGGCTCGATCTCGACGTCAATACCGACAATGCCCGCGCCATCGGCTTTTACCGAAGGCAGGGATTTTCCATCGCCGACGCCGGCGTCAACCCGATCTCCGGCAAGCCGGTGCACCGCATGCGCTGGCGGCCATGATCGAGGAATAAAACCAACCGCTACAAATTTGCCGATTGGCGAAACCATTTGGTGCCGCAAAGCTGGCAGATTGGGCATGCCGCAGCGAACCGGCGGTAAGTTGCGGCCGTTTGCCGCCCAAAGAGCCGGCGAGAAGGTCATATGCGCATCGGTGCAATCCGGTTTCCCGTGAGCGCTCGTTCCGGCGGCGGCGACCGGGACGACCTTAAAGCTCAGATGACCGAGCTCGCGGCGCAACTTTCCGTCATGCGCGCGATCGTCGACGATTTGAACGTCGGCATCGTCTTGCTCGATCGGGAACGCCGGGTGAAGTTCATCAACCGCGCTTTCCGCCGCTTTTGGCGGGTGCCCGATAAAATGGCCCAAAGCGATCTGACTTTCGCCCGCCTCATGTATCACGGCCGCGGTATCAAGGCTTACGCGGTATCTCACGATCGATTGGGCGATTACGTCGCCAAGCAAATGGATTTAATTCGAACGGGTGAGGAAGGTCCGCTGCAAATACGCGTCGCCGACGGAGCGGTTCTGCAATTCAGATGCAAGGCACTGCCCGACGGCGGCCGGCTCCTGACTTACGGCAATGTCAGCGAGCTGACGCGGCAGGCCGATGCGCTCGAGCAGCTTGCTTGCGCCGATGCGCTGACCGGCCTGAACAATCGGCGGCATTTTCTCGTGCTTGCCGAAAATGAATGGTCGCGCTTCAAGCGCTACGGGCGATCGGTGGCTTTCCTCATGATCGACATCGATCACTTCAAGTCGGTCAACGATACGTACGGTCACGACGTCGGCGATAAAGTCATCAGATCGGTGGGTGCTGCGTTGCAGAAACATAAGCGCACGTCGGACATCGTCGGGCGCCTCGGAGGAGAAGAGTTCGCCCTGATACTGCCCGAAGCGACCCTCGACAGCGCGGTGGCCGCCGCCGAGCGGTTGCGGCAGCCGGTCGTCGATCGTTCGATCGCCATCGAGGGGCGTTCAATTGCGGTCACGATCAGCGTCGGCGCCAGCGTCAGCCGGGCCGATACGGCCGGAATCGACGAGCTTCTGAAAGAGGCCGACCTCGCCCTTTACGAGGCCAAGCGCTCAGGGCGCAACCGCGTCTGTCGGTTTGAACCGGGGGAGCCGCATAAGCCCGCGGCTGCACGCGGTTAACCCACTTCGAATTGCAGCTTTGCCAGCCGTGCATAGAGGCCGCCGGCGGCGACCAGCGTCTGGTGCGTGCCTTCTTCGACGATGCGGCCTTCGTCCAGCACCAGGATGCGGTCGCAGGAGAGCACCGTCGCCAGCCGGTGGGCGATGACGATGGTGGTGCGCCTGCGCATCAACTCGGCGAGTGCGGCGGCGATCTGCGTCTCGCTCTCGGCGTCGAGCGAGGAAGTCGCTTCGTCAAGCAACAACAGCGGCGCGTCGCGCAGGATCGCCCGCGCGATGGCGATCCGTTGCCGCTGGCCGCCCGAAAGCGTGATACCGCGCTCGCCGACCTGCGTGTCCATCCCCGCCGGCATGGCGGCGATGAACGCCGCCGCATGCGCGTGCGCGGCGGCGCGCGCGACCTCGTCGTCGGACGCATCCGGCCGGCCGAAGCGGATATTCTCGCGCACGGTAGTGGCGAACATCACGCTGTCCTGCGGGACCAATGCGATCCTTGCACGCAGCTCCGCCGGATCGAGATCGGAAAGCCGCACGCCGTCGAAGGTGATGCGCCCGTCGAGCGGGTCGTAATAGCGCAGCAATAGATGAAAAATCGTGCTTTTGCCGGCGCCGGAGGGACCGACAATCGCAACCTTCTCGCCCTGCCCAACGCGGAACGTGACGGAATTGAGCGCCGACACGGTGGTCCGCGTCGGATAGGAGAAACGCACGTCGGCGAAAGCGACCTCTCCGCGCGCCGGCGACGGCAGCGACAGCGGTCGGGCGGGCCGGGCGATGACCGGCTTGATCGCGAGGATCTCGAACAGTCGCTCCGCGGCACCGGAGGCTTGCGCCACCTCGCCGCCGATTTCCGACAGCGACCCGAGCGCCGCGGCCGCAAGCACGGCGTAGAGGACGAATTGTCCGAGCCGGCCCGGCGTCATCTTTGCCGCCAGCACATCCTGCGCGCCGACCCAAAGAACGACGATCACGCTCGCGGAAACGAGGAAAATGGCGATGGCGGTGAGGAAAGCGCGCGCGCGGATCGAAGCGCGCGCGGCAGCGAAAGCGCGGTCGACCGCATCGCGAAAGCGTGCGATGCCGAGCCGCTCGTTGGTGAAGGCCTGTAGCACACGCACGGCGCCGATCAATTCGGCAGCATAGGCCGACGCATCGGCAAGAGTATCCTGCGCGAAACGCGAACGGCGGCGCACGGCGCGGCCGAAGGCATAAAGCGGTAGCACGATAATCGGGATCGCCGCCAGCACGAAAGCCGAGAGCCGCGGACTGGACACCACCATCATGGCGCCGGCACCGAAAAACAGCACGAGATTGCGCAACGCGACGGAAACGGAACTGCCGACCGCGGCCTTGATTTGCGTCGTGTCAGCGGTGAGCCGGGAGATCACTTCGCCGGTTCTGGCTTCGTCAAAGAAGGCCGCCGAGAGCGAGGTCACATGCGCGAACACGTCGCCGCGCAAGTCGGCGACAATCCGCTCACCGAGCGTGGTGACGAGGTAGTAGCGAAGCGCGCTTGAGAGCGCGAGCACCGCCGCCACGCCGATCATGACCAGGAAATAGCTGTCGATCAGCGCCAGCCCGCGGGCGGTGAAGCCGAAATCGATCATGCGCCGCACGGCGATCGGCACGACCAGCGTGGTCAGCGCCGCAAGGATCAGAGCGCCGAGCGCCGCGATGGCGCGCCAGCGATAGCGCCTGACGTAAGGCAGGAGCGAGGCGAGCGGCCGCAGATTGAGGCTTCGTTCCGCCGCGGGCGCCTTGAGCGGACCTTCAATCGCCAGCACAGCCGACACGGCATCCGCCGACGGCGATGCCGGAGTTGCGGTCAGCAGCGCCGCGTCTTTTTCGGCAGTAAAGTTCATGCGCCGCAATGCCTTTTTCGCGGCCCCGCCGCCCGGCTTGGCGCAGACAATGCCCCGATCATGCCGGGGTGGCAACGTGCGACACCGGCGCAGCGGCGGCTTGTCTCGCCGCTGCCGCCGCGGTATAGAGCCGCCAAATTTCCCGGCAGAGACAAAGCGCCAAAGGCGCGGCAAAGGCTCAGATACCGCAATGAAACCCGATACCCATCCCGATTACCACCTGGTCAAGGTGGTCATGACCGACGGCACCGAATTCACCACCCGTTCGACCTGGGGAAAGCCCGGCGACACGCTGCATCTCGATGTTGATCCGAAGTCGCATCCGGCCTGGACCGGCGGCCAGCAGCATCTGGTCGACCGCGGCGGCCGGCTGTCGCGCTTCCAGAAAAAGTTCGAGGGCTTCCTCAAGAAGTAGCCGGGCCCGGGCCGCGAGCGCCCGCATCGCCGGCGGCGGAAAGCCGCAACCGGCGCTCCAGCCAATAGGCCGCCAGCGCAAGCTTCGTATCCTCAATGGCGCCGCGGGCAAGCCGGTCGAACAGCTCGTCGAGCGGCAAATCGACGACCTTGATGTCTTCGTCGCCGATGCCGCCGCCGCGACCTGCCCGATCGGCGTCGCCGACCTCGGCAAAATAAACAAAAACGCGTTCGGACGTGCCGCCCGGCGACGCAAAGAACCGGCCGATCAATTGCGGCTTTGCGATCCGGTATCCGGTTTCCTCGAAAGTCTCGCGAACGGCCGCCGCTTCCGGCGTTTCGCCGGCATCGATCATGCCCGCGACCGTTTCGACGATCCATCCGTCAGTGGTCGCGCTGTCGTCGCGGCGCCGGGCGATCAGCGCCGGCAGCTTGAATTGCTCGACCAGCACGACCGATCGCCGCTGCCGATGCTGCAGCAAGACGGCAACCGAGTCGCCTCTTTCGAACACCAACCGCCTCTGCGCGGCGCTCATGGTGCCGTCGATCCGCTCGTGGGCGACCAAAAACTCGTCGATCTTGAAGAAATCGTCGAGTATCCGACGCTGCCGTTCAACGACGGTGCTGCGCGACATTTCAGCCTTCGGCGTTTGAAATACTAAAAGGCGACTGATCAGCCCGAAGCGATTGCGTTTTTAGAGCCCATCCTGCTCGAAAGCGGCCTTGAGCAGGCCCAATTGCCGCTCCACCGGATTGCCGACCGCAACCCTGACCGGCGCCGGCGCGTGCATGGTGGCATCGAGCCGGCGCACCTCCGCCTGCAGCTTAGTCGAGCGCCCGATCAGCTCCTGAAGCTTCTGCGGCAGCATCGCGATCGATTTGGCATCGCCCGGATCGCAGGCCGCAAGCCGTACCTTGCTCTTTTCCTTGTTCGCCTGGGCGAGCGTCATCTCGCCTTCCTTGACCGCGCGATGCAGCAGGAGCCACGAGGCAAGCTGCATCAGCCGCGTGGTCAGCCGCATGCTCTCGGTGGCGTAGACCAGCGCCGCACTGCGTTCGAGTTTCTTGGAGTCGGCGCGGCCGGAGCCGTCGAGATAGCTCGCGGTCTCTTCGACCAGCGCCATTCCGTCGCGAAACAGCGTCGCAAAAACCTGGGAACTCGCCAGCCGCTCGCTGAAAGACACAGCGCCGGCTTCACTCGCACGCTTCTCGGACATGGGTACGCCTCACACCTTTGCAGCATCGCGCGCCTGGGCCGTTGAGTCCAGCGGGCGCGCGGCCAGAGTTTCCGACATAGTTGCCGGCGCGGCGGCAAATGCCGGCGGAACATAAAAAAGAGCCGCCGTTGCCGGCGGCTCAAGGTGATAACAGGGAGGCGTCAAACAGAGTGGACAGGAGCCACTCGATGTCCA
>Ga0209415_10000657_pt1 | contig 64550 bp, 58 predicted proteins | sample PeaSoiSIISIP2007_FD_187696 | JGI IMG/M metagenome (GOLD analysis project Ga0209415, IMG submission 187696) | Peat soil microbial communities from Weissenstadt, Germany - SII-SIP-2007 (SPAdes) (version 2) | ecosystem: Environmental > Terrestrial > Soil > Wetlands > Peat | place: Germany...
TGCTGGCCGCGGTTGCCGTCAGATTGCCGGGTGCGGTGGGCGGCTGCGCCAGTGTGGTGGCGCTGGCCATGTTGGAGTAGGAACTTGAGTTCTTGGCCGTGTCGACGGCCTGCACTTGATAGCTGTAGCCGGTGTACGGCGTGAGGGCAGTGTCGGTGTAAGTCGTGCTCGTCGGGGTCGCGATGGTCACGAAGGTGCAACTCGAAGTCAGGCAGCGTTGCACGACGTAGTTGGCCAGGCCGATGCTGCTGCTCGACGCGGTCCAGCTGAGATTGATCTGGGTGGTGCTGGCCGCGGTTGCCGTCAGATTGCCCGGAGCGGTGGGCGGCTGCGCCAGCGTGGTGGCGCTCGCAACGTTGGAGTAGGAACTCAATTTGCCGGATGAATTAGCCGCCTGTACCCTGTAACTGTAGCTCGTGTTTGCGGTCAGTCTGGTATCGCTATAGGTTATGCCGACTGGCGTCGCGATTTGCATGAAGTTCCCGCAGAACGCTCCCCGGCAGCGTTGCACCACATAGTTCGTCAGCCCCGGGCCCGTCGAAGCCGTCCAACTCAGATTGATCGAACTCGGGCTCGCTGCTACTGCCGCAAGCTTAGTCGGAGCGGCCGGCGGTGGCAGGGGTTGCGTGGTCGCACTGACCACGTTCGAGTACGGGCTCAGGCCGGAGCTCGAATACGCCGCCGCGACTCGATAGCTATAGCTAGTATTTGCCGCCAAGCCGGTGTCCGTGTAGCTGGTACCGGCAGGTGTCGCGATTTGCACGAAGCTCGCGCAGCCCGCGCCCTGACACCGTTGAAGTACGTAATTGGTCTGTCCCGTGATGGACGGCGCCGTCCAGCTCAGATTGATCGAACTCGGGCTGGCCGCCAGCGCGGTCAAGCCAGTTGGTATGGTGGACGCAGCGCCGCGGAAAGCGACCATCTGCATCGCCCAGGCGCCACCGCTATTGCTCGCCGTCGCGCTGTAAGAGCCGAGGGCGGAAACCACCCGATCCTCGGTTATGTTTCCTTCCGCTCTCGAGCGCGCCGTGTAGCCGGCGCCAGGACTCATCACCATATTTGCCGACACACCTCCACCGAAGAGCAGGTCGGTGGCATTGGTTGTGGTGGCCGATCCACTACTCAACGATCCGGACGTCCCGGCAGCGGCGGCGGTCACATCGAGCGCGGCGGTTGGATTGACTCCGGAGTATTCGTGGGCGTAGACAATGCCAGAGGTGATTTTGGCGGCAAAAGTTGCCGTCACCGTTTCACTGCCCCCGCGGGCGTTGATGGCATAAAAGATCTGCGCGCTATAGTTGCCGTTGCTCCAACGCGTGGGTCCGACTGCACTAACGTACGCGTTACCCAAAGAATCGGAAACGGAGGCGCCCCCCGTGTTATCCCAAATAAGATAGACGGCAATGAGGTTGCCGGCGGCTGCGGGAGAGGACAACGTCACGCGGCTTGAGGTCCCGGAAGTAACTTGGTTATCTTTTTCCTGAACGAAGGCTGGAGCGGCCAGCGCCGCGCTCCATGCCTGAAGAAGGAGAGCGAACCAAACCAAGCAGCGCGGGCCGATGCGGAAAACGGCGACCCCGCGGCGTACATGTCTGACCATCCCCTGCTGCAGCGATTGATTTCTCATGGCGGCGTGCTTAGGTTCCTCTAAACATTGCGAATCGCTGGCCCGTTACCGCCTGTAATCATTACTGCCCGATGACTAGTAGCACTCGGTCCTGCGACCAGTCTCAACGCCGTATTTTATTGGCCCGCAATCCAAGCAATTACCAGTTTCTTTCGGGCACGCGCGGATTGTGCCGTTTTGGGAACGACATGCCACGACCAAAATGTGCGGGTTTCTGACCACCTCGCACGGACCACATCCAAAATGACAAGGGACTTGTTTTCAACCATACCATCAATCGGTTGCAAACAAATAGCCGTTCTTGTGGTAAGCGTGGAACGAGAGGACGTCCCACAAGCCAGGCTTGTTTTCCTGCGAATCATGCGCGATAAAAGACTCTCAATCGTGGTAGGCGAACTTTCGCCTTGACAGCGGAAAGCGAGTATCCTAACTTGCTCCACCGGAATACGTTTTCTCATTCGGTTGTGTTTGGGTTCGCGCCGAAATTGAAGACGAGTTGCATCCGAGAAAGTTCACTGACAGGCGAGTTACGAAGGGAGATACCGTGTCTAAACAGAATTCTAAGAATGCCATCCTTCTGAACCGTCGGGAGGTGCTGTCCCTTTCGGCGGCAGCGGGCCTGGGCATCGCGTTAGGCGAGCCGGCCCATGCACTCGACAATACGAAGACCGCGGCGCACCAGGAACCGGGGAACTGCTCTACGCCCCGCACGGCCGTCACCAAGACGCAGTTCGGCAAAGTGCGCGGCTTTGTCGATGGCGAGGTTTTGACTTTCAAGGGCATTCCTTATGGGCAAGACACCGGGGGCGAAAACCGATGGCTGCCGGCGAAGCCTCCCAAGCCCTGGGACAACGAGTACCCCGCGCTCATCTATCCGCCCAACTGTCCGCAGAACCTCCATAACATGACCGCCATCGAGCAATCGTTCCTGCAAGACTGGGACGACGGCTACATGAGCGAAGACATGCTCAAGCTGAGCGTCTGGACGCCCGCACTCACCGGCAAACGCGCCGTGATGGTTTATTTCCATGGCGGCGGATTCAGCTTCGGTTCGTCCTACGAGCTGCCTTCCCAGGAAGGCGCGCAGATGGCGCGCTATCACGATGTGGTTGTAGTGACCGTGAATCACCGCCTCAACGTGCTCGGCTTCTTCGACGTTTCCGAAGTCGGCGGTGCTGCTTACCAAGATTCCGTCAACGTGGGCATGACCGATCTGGTCGCGTCGCTGAAATGGGTGCAGGAGAACATCGCGAATTTTGGCGGCGATCCTGACAAAGTGATGATTTACGGCCAATCCGGCGGCGGTTCCAAGGTCACATGCCTGATGGGGATGCCGTCTGCTGCCGGACTGTTCCATCGCGCCTCGGTGCAATCCGGGGGAGGAGGCAATAGCCCCACCGGCGAGCAATCCAAAGAATTTTCCCGCCAGGTGATGAAAGAACTCGGGCTGCAGCCCAATGACATTGCCTCGCTGCAGAAGATGGAGTGGGCCAAGCTGGTCGCGGCCGGCAATGCCGTGGCGGCCAAGATCAATCCGCCGTTCCAAGGAGGCATTTTTGGACCGGGTTCGACCACGCCTTCGACTCCCCGCGTGGGCTGGACGCCGACCATGGACGGCCGCACCATCACGCTCCGGTCTTTCCAGGACACCGCTCCCGAAATATCAAAGAACATCCCCATGCTGATCGGCTCGGTAAGCGAGGAAGGTATGCGCTACAGCTCCAGTCCGACCGAGGAGGAGTGGCATGCCACCCTCGCCAAGACCATGGGAGACGAGAAGGCCACAGCCTTGATCGCCGCGATGAAGAAGGCGCATCCCGAAAAGGCCATTCGCACATTGTCTTACGGCGTTGGGGGCCTGGGCGGCCGCAATCACGTGCAACAGATGGCTAAGCTGAAGTGCGCACAGCAGGCAGCGCCGGTGTATCAGTATTTCTTCACCTGGCAATCGCCCATGCTGGATGGCGTTGCCGGCGCATGGCACACCGCCGAGCTTGCTTTCTGCTTCGATAACACAAAACGCTGCGAACAGGGCACCGGCAACACGCCCGAGGCGCAGGCGTTAGCGAAAAAGATGGCCACCGCATGGGCGAACTTTGCCCGCACCGGAAATCCAAGCCAACCCGGCTTGATCTGGACGCCGGCCGACCCGACTCGCGGCCAGACCATGGTTTTCGACAATCATTGCGGAATGGTGGACGATCCTGAAGGGGAAGTGCGTAAGATTCTATTAAGCTGACACGATGGGCCGTCCACTCCGGGCGGCCCGCAGTGGTGCCAATTCCCATTTTGAAACGTGATCGCGTTCCAGGACCTTAGGGTCCGCGATGAGACCAGCTAGGTTTCTCCGACAAAATTGTCAGACGTGGTTTCGATCCGCAGGGTTACAATGTGTCGCCTTCCCCTATGACAATTAACCGCGGCTGGGTCCGGTGGGTGCTGATTCTATGGATGTTGGTGATCAGCGCCGTTTCCTACCTGGATCGAGTGAACATTTCGATTGCCGGCCCGTCGATCGAGCGCGAGTTTCATCTGGACCATGTGCGGCTGGGTTGGGTTTTTAGCGCTTGGGTTCTGGGATACGCGCTGTTCCAGGCGCCGAGCGGACGCCTGGCGGACCGTTTCGGCCCGAGAAAGATCCTTACCCTGGGAGCGGTGTGGTGGGCGGTATTCACGGCGCTCACCGCGCTCGCGCCAGCCCATGTGGCAGGTGCGTTATTCATCCTGCTGATGGTGCGCTTCGTTTTGGGGGTGGGTGAGTCGATTGTCTATCCGGCCAGCAACCGCCTGGTGGCGGCGTGGATTCCATCGCAGGAACGCGGTCTGGCCAACGGACTGATTTTCGCGGGTGTGGGGCTGGGCGCGGCACTGACGCCGCCCTTGATCGCCTACATCATTTTTCATCACGGCTGGCGCTGGTCCTTCTGGATTTGCGCATTGCTGGGAGTCTTCATCGGCGGGCTTTGGTTTCTGATGGCTCGAGACTCTCCTAACCAGCATCCATGGGTGAGACCAGAGGAGGCCGCTTATATCGCTGCCGGCCTGCCACCGGCTGCGAAGAGTGCGTTGAGCAATGGGGCGCCGCCCTGGCGCGCCCTGTTGAGCAGCAAGAATATTTGGATACTCACCGCCAGCTATTTTTGTTTCGGATATGTGGTTTACATCTTCTTCACCTGGCTCTTCACCTACCTGAGCACGGTGCGGGGATTGAATCTGAAATCGAGCGCGCAATATGCCATGCTCCCGTTCGCCGCGATGGCGACTGGCTCTTCGCTCGGGGGCTGGTTGAGCGATCGTTTGGCACGGCGGTACGGCAACCGCATCGGACGTTGTGTATCGGCAAGCCTGTGCACCATCGTTGCCGCGCTTTTCGTTGGATTGGGAACGCAGGTGCGCGACGCACGCCTGGCCAGCGTGGCCCTGGCCGGAGGAGCGGGAGCGCTGTATCTTTCGCAGAGCGCGTTCTGGTCGGTGAGCTGTGACATCGGCGGGTTTTCGGCGGGTTCGGTCTCCGGCTTCATGAACATGGGCTGTCAGCTTGGGGGAGCGCTCACGGCCACTTTGACCCCATTCATTGCGGAACATTTCGGGTGGGAGATGTCGTTTCTGGTGGCAGCCGCTGTGTGCTTTCTGGGCGCGCTCGCTTGGCTGCTGGTGGATCCCGACCAGCCGTTGACGGTGGCTTCGGCCCGCGTAGTCTGATTTTGAACGATCTCGATGGGAGGAGACATGAGCAAGCCATTCCTGTCCCACAAATTCTGGCGGCCTGTTCTTGCCGGCTTCGCCGCCTTGATCGCGGCCGCCGTTCTCGGGCATCCTGCATTTTCGAAACCGCCCGAAACAGGCAGCGATGCTGAGTTGCTCGACGGTTATCGGCACGTGGAGGTCGCATCCGTTTCCGATGCGCTCGAAAAGGTGTCTGGGCAGCGCATGTACATGTCGCACCGGATGCGCCCGATTTTCACCTCCAGATTTGTGGGGTTCGCCCTGACCGTGCAATTGAAGAAGGAAGAGAACCACGACCCCGAATCGCTCCAGGGAATGCTGGCCGCAATTGACCATGGCGGAGCGAACTCTGTTTGGGTGATGGCGGTGCAGGATGGCGCGGACGTCGCGGGAATGGGCGGCCTAATGGGAACGGCTATGGCGTCACGAGACTTTTCCGGCGCCGTGATTGATGGAGGCGTCCGCGATGTCGCTTATCTGCAAAAACTTGGATTCCCTGTTTTTGCCTTGGGGACGGCGCCTTCGACAGTCGTGAATCACTATCGATTCGTCGGAGCAAATCTTCCGGTCGTTTGCGATGGTGTGGCCGTGAACGCCGGGGACGTCGTGACCGCGGATGCCGATGGAGTGGTAGTGGTTCCCCGCGCTAAAGCCGCCGAGGTGCTGGCGGTCGCCAAGGACATGGACGTGAAGGAACATTCGATGTACGGCGACATCGAGAGATTCAAGTCCATTGAGGAAGCTGTAAGCCGCTTCGGAAGGTTATAGAGGATGAATTCTCACTTCCGCATTACCCAAGACGATTACAATGTTGCCGCCTTCGCTGGGCGGCAGTTTTAGAGTCGTCGATCGTCCCACTGGAAAAGGAGAAATTCCTCAATGGAAAAGCTCACCCGCAGATCGATGCTTAAGAGTACGGCGTTGCCAATCGCTGGAGCCTTCGCGCTTCCCGCTCTGGCGGCCGCGGTGCAGGATTCGAGCACTCCGTTTCAGCGTCCCAAGCTGAAGATCACCGACGTCCGCACCGCCCAGGTCCGCGTGCATGGATTGCAGACGCACGTGCGCATCTACACCGATCAGGGCCTCTACGGACAAGGCGAATCCACCGACGCCGCGATTGGAACGGACGCGCTGGTGCACCAGCAGTTCCGCCGGATGCTGGTCGGCCAAGATCCGCTGAACGTCGATGCCTTATGGGAGCGGGTTCGGGTGACGGGAATATTCGCCGGTGCGCAAGGCGGGCAATACGTGACCGCGATGAGCGGGGTGGAGATCGCGCTGTGGGATTTGGCGGGTAAGGCTCTAGGGCTGCCTATCTATCAGCTGTTGGGCGGAAAATTCCGCGACAAAGTGCGGATTTATTGCGACTCGGATATGGACGATCCGCTGGGGCCGGAGTCCGACCGCAAACTTCCCTGGATCAAAGAGCAGGGCTTCACCGCCATGAAGATTGATCTTGATATGTTCAATGATCCGCGCCGTTTCGACCGCGTGAACTGGACGGCCAGCAACGGCGAGATCGATCGCATGGTCAATTGGGTGAAGCACGTGCGCGAAACCATTCCCCCGGAAATGGAGCTGGCCTGCGATATGCACGGCCGCTACGACGTCGGCACGGGGAAGCGTGTGGCCAAAGAACTCGAACCGTTTCGCTTGCTCTGGCTGGAAGAGCCCGTGCCGCCCGAGGACATCGATGCCATGGCGGACATCCGGCACTCCACCGAAACACCCATCGCTTGCGGGGAAAATCTGTACATGCGGTGGGGATATCGCGAACTGCTCGACAAACAGGCTGTAGACATTCTCCAGCCGGACTTCGAAAAGGTTGGCGGCCTCTCTGAGGCGCGGAAGGTGGCCAATCTCGCGCAGACGTTCTACGTGCCCCTGGCGCCGCACTGCGTGGTTTCGCCCATTGGTGTAATGGCGACAGCGCACGCTTGCCTGACGTTCCCGAATTTCCTGGTGTGCGAATGGCATTGGATCAACTTTCCCGACCTTTGGAAAAACTGGGTCAAGGAGGGAGAAATCATCCAGAAGGGCTACGTGACTCCCACCGACAAACCGGGCATCGGCGTTGAAATGGATGAAGACGTCGCGCGAAAAGCGCAGGTGCCGGGAACAACCTGGTTTGAGCCGAACAAGGCGTAGAGAACATGGAGCGGACGAACATGGCGAGAACAAGACGCAAGCGGATTCCTTTCGCGGTTTTTTGCCTGGCACTCATCGCGGCAACCTTACCCAGTGCCCGCGCACAGCAAGGATTCTTTACCGCCGACGATGTAATCAAGTACACACCGGATTGGCACGGCGAGCGCTTCGCGGATGGACGGCCCAAAGTGCCCGACGACATTCTCGACCGCATGAAGAGGGTAACGCTCGAAGAGGCGTGGGCGGTGTTGCAACAAAATGGATTCATGCACCAGTACGAGGATGGCTGGCTCTCCATTCATCCGGAGCAAGTGCTGGTCGGGCGCGCGCTCACGGCAGCCTGGATGCCCGGCCGTCCTGATGTGCAAAAGCTGCTGGAAGACGAAGGAGCGAAGGACCACAGAATAGGCGGAATGAACGCCTGGCCCGTGGATATGCTGCAGAAACGTGACGTCTACGTTTGCGATCACTTTGGACTGAAAGTGGACGGCCCTTCTATTGGCGACAATGTCGGGAATGCCATCTATGCTAAGTCGGGCAACGGCATCGTTTACGACGGCGCGGTGCGGGATATCAACGGCCTCGACGAACTCCCAAACTTTGTCGCCTTCGTTCGCTATTACGACCCATCACACCACTATGGATCGCTCCGCTCCGGCCCGCGTCTTAATTCGACTATGGTGAGCATCAACGCGCCCACGCGAATCGGCCACGCCATGGCGATGCCCGGCGACGTGGTGCTGGGCCGTAACGGCGGAGTGATCTTTATTCCGCCGCAACTGGCCGAGGCAGTCGTCAAAAGCTCGGAAGAGACGCACCTGCGCGACGTTTTCGGACACCAGCGGCTGGAAGAGGGAAAGTATACGGCCGGTCAAATCGACGCTCACTGGACTGACGCGATCGAAAACGATTACTACCAGTGGCTAAAACAAAATGAAGATCATTTGGCTTTCCCCAAGGCTCGAATTGAAGAGATATTGAAGGAACGCAAATGAGATAGCCGCGCGGGGCGCCCGGAAGCTCAGCACCTCGTGTGGCAATGAGTTCGTGAACTCAAATGGAGACATAATGGCCGAATCGCAAGCGCGTGTGGACAAAACGGCCGCCGAGCCGCTGCTTGCGCAATCGCAAGTATTTGCCCTGGACCAGCTTTTGCCGAGGACAATGCCCAACGGCGCTAGAAGTTGGAACGTGCTCCATGGCACCCTGGCCACGGGAGAAACCATTGCCGTTCATGAATCCACGCAGCCGGCCGGCACTCCATCGAACCCGCCGCATAAGATCGGGCATTCCGAGTTTATTTTTGTGCGCGAGGGCACGCTCGAATTCCAGCATGACGGCAGGTCCGAGCGCGTAAGCGCGGGTGGCATAGTTTTCGTGGCATACGGTACTCTGCATAGCGCCAGGAACGTAGGCGATGGCCCAGCAACTTACTTCGTCATCTCGATTGGCGGAGACACAAAATAGCGGGGGCAGCGACTGAGGATATGAGCGGAATGGAAAACATGACGCGCCGTGAGCTCTGTTTGGCTCTCTCTGCTTTCGCGGTATTAGGCGGAACAGTTTCCCTGGCGCAAACCGAAGACAGCACACCAATGGCCGACCGCGCGAAAAATGACCGTAAGCTCTTCCAATCCGAAACCTTTCCCTATGACCACCTTCCCATAACCAATCTGCCCAACGGCGGCACCATGCGCCGCGTGATATCAGGCGTCCTCGCTACCGGCGAGTACATCGAAGTCCATGAGTCGATGCTGCCCGCAGGCCAAATGCCCCATCCGCCGCATCGCCACCGGAACTCCGAACTTCTGTTCATCCGCGAAGGCGACCTGGAATTTATCGACGATGGCAAGCCCGAGCCCGTGGGCCCGGGCGGCGTGGTCTTTACCGCCTCCAATGTTCTGCATGGGTTGAGGAATGTTGGCACCACTCCGGCGACATATTTTGTCATCGCCATTGGCCGTGCCCAGCCGGAGAGCTAGTGCAGGCTGAGGTGACCCTATGTCCGGCTTTCCTGCGCGGGACTCGCCGCTGATCAGCGGCAGAGCACGTTGAGTTTGGCAAACGTATCGTCCGCGGGGCGCTGCGGAGGGGTGATGTGCCTGGCAGCCATTGTCTGCTGCAAGAAAGTCCCGCCCCAATTTCCCGGCAGATCGGGATCAACGGCATAAGCTGGATCGCTCGCCGCCTCCAGCAGCGTGATCAGCCTGAAGGCACGCTGTTTTAGCAATTCGAGAAGCTTGGGGAGCATGACCGTTTCGAACGCCCCGATATGCAACAGCATTATGTGCTTGATGTCGTGCCCGTAGATCAGCTTCGCCATTTCCGGCCCGTTGGAAAGTTCTGCGGCCGCGCCGTGAAGATAACTCTGCTTCAGCCAGTCGATTCCCGCCTGATCGTTCTTCGCCAGGCAGCGAGCGTACGGTTCGTTGTAGGCATAGTCGCCGAAACTGAGAGTCACTTCCGCGACCCTGTATCCGTGCTCCTTCAGAAAGGCTTCGAGGGCTTTGTGCTTTTCGATGGTATCGCCTTCCCGCAGAAATGGGTAACGAAGCCAATGCCAGTCCTGGTCTCCCATGAATTTCTTTAGGATTGGTTCATCGGCAAGAAGATCCTGCTCAAACGCCTCCAAGGGATTCGTATTAGGGTCCATGTGGGAAAAAGTGTGGTTGCCAAAAGGAAATCCGGCATCGCGCCAAAGCTGCAGAACCTGAACGCTCGACGGATCTTCATCAAGCCTCTTTGCGTTTACGAAGCCATAGGTCGGCGGCGCGCCGGCTGCCTGCAGCGCTTGAATGATGCTCTTGGCGATATCCATGCGGGTAAGCCCCGGCACCAAAGGGCCGTGGACGGGCAGATCGTCAAAGGTCAGGGCAACCTCGGCGAACCCATCGGTCGCGGGCGGCTTGGCGGCCGGGTGTTCACTGCAGTACGCGCGGGACGCGAAGGTCAGCGCCAGGAGAAGCACCCAACCTAATGAAAGTACGCAACGCGGTATGGACAAGAAATTCCTCCTTGAGTTCTTGCTGGATGAAAATCCGTCGGAGAGTCTATTCTCAGCGCGCCGGCTGCGCAATAAAAACATGCTCGCCAGCTTTTCGAGAGTGCAGCGTTTCAACGCTGCGCTAGTGGTCCTGAAAATATAAGGAGCAGCTTGAGCCGCAGAGGTCGCGCGGACCAACCACAGGTGTCTACCAGCGTTGGTGAACCGTCGGCCGAATCTTCTCCTCATAAATGCGACGCACGCTTGCCATTGCTTCCTGACCAAGCGGGGGTAGATCGGACGCCCGGCAGTTATCCGCCACCTGTTCAGGCCGCTTGCCTCCAGGAATGGCGCACGAAACCGCATCGAACATCAGAATCCATCGCAAGGCGAACTGGCTCATGGAGATCCCCGCGGGCAATAGCGCTCGAATTTGTTCGACCGCGTCCAGGCCAAGGCTGAAGTCTACGCCGGAAAAAGTCTCGCCTACGTCGAATGCCTGCCCTTGGCGGTTGAAGGTGCGGTGATCGTCGGCGGCAAAAGTGGAGTCGCGCCGCAGTTTGCCGGTCAACAGGCCGCTGGCCAGCGGTACCCGCGCCAATACCCCTACCTGCTTCTGCTTCGCGCGAGGAAAAAACACCTCCGCTGGCCGCTGACGGAAGCAGTTGAAGATGATCTGCACCGTTTGCACATTCGGGAATTCAATCGCCTTGAGCGCCTCTTCAACTTTTTCCACGCTGACGCCGTAGTGGCGAATTTTACCTGCTTTTACGAAATCGTCGAGCAGGGCAAAGACCTCAGGGCGGTAATAAATCTCAGTCGGCGGGCAGTGCAGTTGCAGCAGATCCAGCGCGTCGGTTGCGAGATTGCGCAGGCTGTCTTCAATCCACGCTGTGAGGTTTTCGCGCGTGTAGCCCTCGACCGTCTGCTTGGGCAGGCGGCGTCCCGCTTTGGTGGCGACAACAATTTCTTCCTTCCGCGCTTTTTTCAAGCTGGCGATCAGCCGTTCGCTGCGGCCATCGCCGTAAACATCGGCTGTGTCGATAAAATTGACGCCGGAATCGATAGCCGTGTGCAAAGCTCCGAGCGCTTCATCCTCCGACACATGGCCCCACGCTCCGCCAATGGCCCATGCTCCGAAGCTGACATCTGAAACCTTCCAACCGGTGCGGCCGAGAGCACGATAATTCATGATTGCTTTCTCTCCTGAACTAACTATAGCGCAGCGCCTCTTTTTGGCACTCTTTCGCTTTCCCAGTTTGGAAGTGCTCGCCAATTCTGTTATTAGACGGAAACCCCGCCACGCAGGTTAAAGTACAATCTTCAGCCAGGGGGAAACTCATGGCAAAGCTATCGGGTTTAGTGTCCATAGTATCGGAGTTAAGAGTGGAGAGAACGAATCTGCTGAATCAGCTCAGGCACGTCGATGCGGCTCTTTCGGTGCTTGGTAAGTTAAACGGCGGAAGTTCCTACACCACTCCACGGCGTACTCTCTCGGCTGCCGCGCGCAGGAAGATCAGCCTCGCGCAGAAAGCGCGATGGGCCAAGCAAGCTTCCCATGGGAGCGTGGCGAACTCAAAGCCCAAGCGCACAATGTCCGCCGTAGCTCGCAAAAAGATCGCGCTGGCTCAGCGGGCAAGGTGGGCACGGGTCAAGGCGGAAGCAAAGTCGTAACACCCGGTTCCGTCGAATGACTGTGAGGGCCCTCACCCAGGCAACTGGGTCAGTGAGGACAACGGAATAAGAGAAGACAATCCCATCTTCCAGATGTATCCTGTCGGCGCCTTGCTGGGCTGCGAGGGCTTTCCAGACTCCAACGAATGATCCAGCTCGTCAACGTCTCCAAACAATACGGGAATGGCAAGCTGGTCCACGCGCTTCGCAATGTCGATCTGCAGGTCGCGCGCGGCGAGCGTCTGGCAGTCATGGGACCTTCAGGCTCCGGCAAGTCGAGCCTTCTGCACCTTGTGTGCGGACTGGACGAACCGACCAGCGGCTCCATAACCATTGACGGAGTTGAGCTCTCCCAGCTTGCCGACGACGCCCGCACCCGCATGCGCCGCGACAAAATCGGCATGATCTTCCAGACCTTCAACCTCCTGCCCACGCTCACTGCGCTCGAAAACATCGCTCTGCCGCTCCGCTTGCAAGGTCTGCGAAGGCGGGAGACACGGGAGCGCGCCTTCACTCTCTTGGAACGGGTGGGACTCAAGGATCGCGCGACTCATCGTCCGGACGAACTTTCGGGCGGCGAGCGTCAGCGGGTCGCCATTGCGCGAGCGTTGATTTTCCATCCCGCTCTCCTGTTGGGTGACGAACCCACCGGCAATCTCGATTCCGCCACCGGAGCTGAGATTCTCGATCTACTCGATGAGCTTCATCGCGAATATCACACCACCCTGTTGATGGTCACGCACAACGCCATGGCCGCAGCCATTTGTGATCGCGTGGTTACCTTGCGAGATGGGCGGATCATCCACGAAGAACGAATCGAGCACCAGCGTGGGGGCTCGTGATGTTCAGCGCGCTCTTCCACATCACCCTGCGGCAATGGCAGCAACACCTGCTCCGGCTGGCACTCACCACCTTGGGCATTGCTCTCGGCGTTGCCGTTTTCTTTGGCATCCGCACCGCCAACGCCACGCTGCTGGACTCACTGCGATTGACGGTCGAAAAAGTGGCGGGTAAGGCGACGCTGCAAGTCACTGCGGGAGAATCCGGATTCCCCGAAGAGATTCTTGACAAGGTGCGAACCACTCCCGGAGTGCAGCTTGCCGAGCCTGTGATTGAGGTAATCGCCCACACCTCTTTCGCCGACGAAGGAAACCTGCTGGTTTTGGGCGTGGATACGGCGGGCGATCAGCAACTGCGCGACTATCAGTTCGATCGATCACAAACCCAAGTCGCCGATCCGCTGGTCTTTTTGGCACAACCTAACTCGATCCTGGTCTCGCGTGCCTTCGCCGAGCGCCACGGCTTGAAACCCGGCAGCCCTATGATCCTGTTTACCTCCATCGGGAAGAAGGATTTCGTGGTGCAGGGAGTCTTCCAGCCGACCGGCATGGGCGAAGTGTTCGGCGGCAACATCGCCGTCATGGATGTTTACGCCGCGCAAGTCGTCTTCAATCGCGGCCACAGTTTTGACCGCATCGACGTAATGAACTCTCCAGGCGTTTCCGTCGAAGCCGTACAACAGCGGCTGCGCACGGAATTGCCTTCCGGACTGGAGGTGCTTCGGCCCGAAGCTCGCGGGCAGACACTGGAAAACACCGTGACGGCCATGCGCCTGGGTATGCTCACAACCAGCTTCGTCGCGCTATTGGTCGGCATCTATATCATCTTCAACTCCTTTTCCATTTCGGTGAATCAACGCTGGAAAGAAATCGGCATTTTGCGGGCGGTTGGGGCTGAGCGCCGCAATGTCATCTGGATGTTTCTGGGAGAAGCTCTGCTGTTGGGGGCCGCTGGCGCGCTGCTCGGCATCGCCGGTGGTTTTTACATTGCGGCGGCGGCGAGTAAAGTGATGGGCGAAATTGCCGCATCAGTCTATGGATCCGTTTCCACGCCGCGGCCCGCCGTATTTCGCTTCGACTATGCCTTAACTTCTTTCGCGCTGGGGCTGTGCGCTTCCTTGCTGGGCGCGTGGTTTCCGGCTCGGGCGGCGTCGCGGCTGGATCCTATTCTGGCGCTGCACAACATTGAAACCCGCGGCAAAGAGACGGTATTGGGAACCGCGCGAATCGTCACTGGTGTTTTCCTAATCGGGATCAGCATCGCATTGGTCTTTTGGTCGCCGACTCGCGTAGGCATGACCCTCCAACTTTTCTACGCGGTGGTGACATTGTTGGGCCTCACCATCCTGCTACCCAAGCTGGTGCAATGGTCGGCGCGCGCGCTGCGCCCGTTGATGGATTGGGCTGGCGGATCGGAAGGCGCGTTGGCGGTCGACGCCATGATCCAGTCACCGCGCCGTAGTGCTGCGACGGTAGGCGCTCTTATGGTGGGGCTGATGTTCGTGTTTTCCACCGGAGCTTACATCCAGAGTTACCGGCGCATGATCGACCGGTGGATGGGCCAGATGATCAATGCCGACATCTTCGTGGCAACCTCAGCGATGCTGCGCTCCACCACCTATCACTTCAGCGAGGCCACGGGGCAGGAAATCGCAGCGCTGCCCGAAGTAAAACGATTGGAAAATGTGCGCTTCACCTCCATTCCTTTTCACGGTGACAGCTCGGCTCTGATCGCCATCGAAATGGACGGGTTCCTGGCCCGTGCCGGCGATGCGTTTGATGGAGCCAATCGCAAAACTTTGCTCGATCTTCTGCCCAAAGGCAAAGGCGCGCTGGTCTCCCGCAATTTTTCCTTGCGTTGGGGAATTCGGGCCGGCGATCCTCTAAAACTCGACACTCCGACGGGTCCGCTCGAACTCCCGGTTCTTGCCCTGGTGGATGACTACCGGTCAGAAAAAGGAACCATCTTTCTGGATCGGGCGCTCTACAAACGGTACTGGGGCGACAGCGCCGTCGATTTTTTTGACATCAGCTTGAAGCCGGGCGCGGACCGCGCCGCCGCCAAACGCGATATTGAGCGCCTGACTTCAAGCACCATACATGCCTTTGTCTACACCAATGCTGAGTTCAAGAAATGGGTTTCAAGCTTGGTTGACCAGTTCTTCCTGCTCAACTACATGCAACTGGTCGTGGCCGTTTTGGTGTCCATGCTCGGAATCGTCAACACCTTGATCATTTCCGTCTCCGAACGTGGACGTGAAATTGGAATCATCCGTTCCCTCGGCGGCCTGCGTTCGCAGATTCGCAAAATGGTGCTGCTCGAAGCCTTGGCCATCGCCATCATCGGCGTGAGCATTGGAGCGCTCGCGGGGGTACTCAGCACGCAATTCATGGCTCACACCGTGTCCCTGGTGCTGGCTGGTTACGAGGTCCCATTCTATTTTCCCTGGATGCTCATCTTGTCTAGCTTGCCGGTCGTGGCCGTGGGTTCCGTGCTGGCCGGATGGTGGCCGGCACAGCGCGCGGCGCGGAGACGGGTCATCGAGGCAATCGGCTATGAATAAGGCGCACCGAAAATGCCGCGTTTTTGCACGAACCATTTTTGCGGCAGCCTCCCTGCTTGGTTGTTATTGGCAAGTTTGTTGGGGCCAGAGCGCGAACGATCCCAGAAAGATCATGGCGGGCGTCTATCAGCAGGAAAACAGCCGCGACATGGGCATGCGCGCGGTTTTCGATGTCTTCGACAAGGATGGCCACAAACAGCAGAAGCGATTTGTGCTGTTTCGGCTGGGTACGCCCGGCGACAGCAAGACGCTCGTTCGCTTCACCGATCCTGCGGAAATCCGCGGCGTAACCCTCTTGTCTGTGAACCATACCGGCCAAAATAGCCAGCAATGGATTTACACTCCGGCAACAGACCGAGTCCGCAGCCTTGCGCCGCGAGAACGTTCTGAACGCTTCGCCGGCACAGATTTTACCTACGAAGACGTTGCCGAGCGAGTGCTCGATGATTTTACTTATCGCCTGTTGAGCGACAGCGAAATCATCGGTGGCCACCCCACCTTCAAGATCGCGGCCACGCCGGTTGACCCAGAGCGGTCACAATACAAGTTTGTCTATTACTGGGTGGCGCAGGATGTGCCTTGCATTCTCCACGCTGAGTTGTATGACCAGGCTGGGCGCAAAGTACGTATGCTCCATGCCAGTCAGCTGAAGAGAGTCTCGGGCATCTGGGGTGCTCGTCGCACCGAGGTCATTTCCCAGCTGCAAAATACGCGGACGGTCCTTACTATTGACGAGGTCCGCTTCAATCAGAGCTTGGGCGACGAATGGTTTACCCCGGAAGGAATGAAAACGGTTCATGATCTCACTAAGAATCGTTAGTGTTTGGATTTAGGTCTTCACGCAAAACTCTGTTATCCCGATTCGCGGCGAAGGGAAATAACCGCAGTGGAGAGACCTGCTTTTTCATCCCAATCTCCAGTGCTCACAGGCTGCCCCGGGTGTACGAGGAGAAGCAATGCTGCGCTGGCGGATCGCCGTACTGATAAGTGTCGCGATCGCGATTAGCTATCTGGATCGCCAATCCCTCCCGGTCGCGATTAAAGCGATTGAGCGTGACATTCCGCTATCCAACGAGCAATTCTCCGCCCTGCAATCAGCATTTCTGGTGGCATACGCGCTCATGTATGCCGGCGGAGGCAAGCTCGCGGATGTTCTCGGGACACGCCGGGGATTTGCGGTGATTATGATTTTCTGGTCGCTCGCGTGCGCTAGCCACGGCCTGGCCACAAGTTTTCTTATGCTCGCCGTGAGTCGATTTCTGCTGGGCATAGGCGAAGGCGGCGGCTTCCCGGCGGCAACCCGCGCCGTTGCGGAATGGTTTCCGGTGGGCGAACGGTCCACGGCCATGGGAATTATCAATGGCGGCACGGCGGTTGGGGCGGTAGCGGCGCCACCGCTCATCGCGGTTTTGCTCGCCTACTCCAATTGGCGAATGATTTTCTTTTTCGCCGCAGCACTCGGCTTGTTGTGGACGCTATGGTGGTGGTTGACATACTTCCCACCCGAGCAGCACTCGCGGCTAACCGAACATGAACGGAATGAGATTTCCGCCATTTTCGCGCAATCCTCATCCCACGCCAATCCGCCAATGCGGTGGGTTGATCTGCTCGCCTTGCGTGAGGTCCGTGGGCTGGTTGCGGCGAAGTTCATGAGCGATGCGGCCTGGTACTTCTACCTTTTCTGGCTGCCGAAATATCTTTACGACGCGCGCGGTTTCGATATCAAGGGAGTCGGCGCCTTTGCCTGGATCCCCTATGCCGCTTCGGGCATCGGCTGCCTGGTCGGCGGATGGTTTTCCAGTTGGCTGGTGCAGCGGCAATTCTCGCTGAACGTTGCGCGCAAGACAGCGCTCGGACTTAGCGCCGCCGTAATGCCATTCATTCTGTTTGTCCCACGTGTCTCGGCGCTCTGGGCGATCGCTCTGTTCAGCCTTGCGTATTTCGGGCAGCAGTCCTGGTCGACCTTGGTGATGACGTTGCCCGCCGATATTTTTCCCATGAGCTCGGTGGGCGCGGTCGCCGGGTTGGTAGGCTTTGGCGGCGCCATGGGAGGAATTGCTTTCGGTGAACTCGTCGGCTATCTACTGGACCACGGTTTCGGCTACGGCCCCGTTTTTATACTGTCCGCCACATTTCACGTGATCGCGTTCTTGATCATCCTATTGGCCGTCCCCCGGGTAGCACCGCTAGCTTACGGCCTCGCATTTGATCGTAAAGGAGCACAATGAAAATCAAAGAGGTTCGCACTCGTGTTGTGCAATGGCAAGGCAAGACGGTTCCGCTACCGCCGCACTTTTGCACGAACCCCATGGACCTGCTGTCTCTTCCTCAGGGCTCGATGCAAACATTTACTTTCCATGCCTGGTTCATCGTCGAAATCTTTACCGACAACGGATTGGTTGGAGTGGGCAACGCCGCCCTCGCGCCGCTGGTAACCAAGCAGGTCGTCGATCTCTATTTACGGCCCATCCTCATCGGCGCCGATCCCTGGGACATCGAATTCCTATGGCAGCATATGTATCGTAAAACCATGGCGTTCGGACGCAAGGGCATTGGCATGGCGGCCATCAGCGCAGTCGATATTGCGCTGTGGGATATTTTGGGAAAATCGGCGCGCCAGCCTGTCTATCGGCTGCTCGGCGGAAAAACTAAACCACGCGTTCCGGTGTACGCCAGCCGCCTCTATAGTTGCGAACTCCCTGAACTCGCCGCCGAAGCCAGGCGCTACAAAGACGATGGCTACCAGGCAATGAAACTCCGCTTCGGTTGGGGCCCCACCGATGGCGCGGCCGGCATGCAACGCAACGTGGACCTGGTGCGCACCGTTCGCGAGAGCGTGGGCGACGGAATCGACGTGATGGCCGACGCCTATATGGGATGGACCCTCGACTATGCCAAGCGCATGTTGCCGCTACTGGAGCCGTTTCACCTGCGATGGCTCGAAGAGCCCGTGGTCCCGGATGATGTTCGCGGCTATGCCGAATTGAAATCCTACGGACGAATGCCCATCGCCGGCGGCGAGCACGAATTCACGCTCTACGGCTTCCGCGAGTTGCTGGAAGCCGCCGCCGTCGACTACATTCAATTCGATACCAATCGTGTTGGAGGCATAACCCAAGCCCGAAAGATTTCGGCGTTGGCCGAGGCATACTCCGTGCCGGTGATTCCCCACGCCGGGCAGATGCACAACTATCATGTCGTAATGGCCAGCTTAAACTCTCCCATGGCTGAGTACTTTCCCGTGGTCGATGTCGAAGTTGGCAATGAGCTGTTCTGGTACATCTTCGAAGGCGAGCCGAAGGCCAAGAATGGATTCATTGATCTGGACGAGAATGTTGCAGGATTAGGCCTGACCGTGAATGAGCAAGCTCTGCGGAATTTCCAGGTGATCGAATGACTATGAGGAGAAGCGAACGAATTCCGTGATCCGAATCATTCAAATTCGCAAAGGCAACCTTCGCCGAGTGGCGCTGGTTGACGAGCCCGTTTTGCGGCCGCTGAGCAATTTCCAAACAATTCATGAGCTGGCTAGTGCCGCTGTGGAAACCAACGGGAGTCTATCCGAATTGGCTCGACAGAGCCTCGCGGGCGATCTCCTGGAGTACGAATCCGTCTATCGGGGCGAATCGGAATGGCGAGTACTGCCCGCCATTGATCATCCGCACGAGCCCAGCCGTTGTCTGATTTCTGGAACCGGTCTGACTCATCTGGGCAGCGCCCGCGACCGCAATGCGATGCATGCACCGCCTGACCAGGAACTAACTGACAGCATGAAAATGTTTCAGCTAGGCCGAGAGGGCGGTCGGCCTGAGCCTGGCTGCATCGGCACTCCTCCCGAGTGGTTCTACAAAGGTACGGGCGCGATGCTGCATGCCCATGGCGAACCACTCGACATTCCGCCTTACGCGGAAGACGGCGGAGAAGAGGGCGAAGTTGCTGGGATCTACTTTGTCGACGCCAAAGGCCAGCCCCGTCGGATTGGCTTCGCCGTAGGCAACGAATTCTCCGACCACCGCTTCGAAAAGAAGAACTATCTAAATCTGGCGGGTTCGAAGCTTCGCACTTGCGCGCTGGGGCCTGAGCTTATCGTCGGGGCGAAGTTCCAATCGGTGCCCGGTGAAGTGACCATCGAGCGAGCAGGCAACATCCTCTGGTCGAAGAAAATTCGCACCGGCGAAGCGGCGATGTGCCACAGCCTGCGGAATATCGAGCATCATCATTTTAAGTTTGAGGCTCACCGGCGACCGGGTGACGTTCACGTGCATTTCCTCGGCGCGGATTGTCTGAGTTTCGGAGATGGTATCGAGCTCAAAAATGGGGATGTGATGCAGGTGCAATTTGAAGGTTTCGGGCGGCCGCTGCGCAATTGGGTGCGCGATGCGGGATCTCCGCCATCCTTGGTTGAAGTGAATCCACTGCAGTGAATGGGGCTATGGCAAATCCGCGCGTAGCGATTCTGGGGCTTGGGGTGATGGGAGCGGGCATGGCAGCGCGTCTGCTCTCCGAGAAATTTAGCGTCACCGTGTACAACCGGAACTGGCAGAAGACATCCTCACTGGCTGACCAGGGGGCGCTTGTGGCGCGGTCGCCTCGCGAAGCTGCAATGCGCGCGGATGTCGTCATCAGCATGGTTGCGGATGATGGCGCTTCCCGCGCCATCTGGCTTGACGACAATGGCGCGCTGGCCGGCGCGTCTCCTGCGACCGTTCTTGTGGAATCCAGTACCCTGAGTGTTGACTGGATCAAGGAGCTGGCATCGACTGCCGCGGAGCGTGGCTGTGACCTGCTTGACGCACCCGTGACCGGCACCAAGCCGCATGCGGCTTCGGGCCAATTGTGTTTCCTGGTCGGAGGATCGGCGGCAGCGCTGGCCAAGGCGCAGCCAGTATTCTCTGTATTGGGCCGCGACACCATTCATCTTGGACCGACGGGCAGCGGCGTGTTGTTGAAGCTGGTCAACAATTTCTTATGCGGCGTACAAGCTGCATCTTTAGCGGAAGGTCTGGGGCTGGTCGCGAAGAGCGGCCTCGACTACGAAAAGGCAGTGGCATTTCTGGTTAACGCAGCGCCGGGAAGTCCTCTGATGAAAACCCTGACGGCCCGAGCTGCGGCGCGCGACTTCACTCCGAACTTCGTTCTGCGATTGATGGCAAAAGATCTCGATTATGCCGCCGGGGAAGGAACCAAGTGTGGGATTCCTTTGCAAACGGCAGCCTCCGCGCTCGCTGTGTTCCAACACGCGATCGCAACCGGCCATGGCGAGGAGGACTTTGCGGCGGTCATCCAGTCGTTGCAGGAGGGGTGAACGCATTCCGATAGATCCGCAAGTTTTACGTCGCGTTCCACGCGGGGCATTGTGTAGTAATGGGCATGTACGTAGATGTCGGTAACACAAGCTTACGCTATGCCCTTCTCCTTCCCGGGACCCGCCACGATCGGCAGGGTCACTCTCGCGGAGCGGATTCTCTAGCGTGTATGTATCGCGCCAAAGCGTCCCGCCAATCCGGCAGTGTTATGCCGTAGTGTTGCAAACTTCTTGGCGACAACACGGAATACTTTGGCCGGGCGGCTGGACGAATGAATTTATCGCTGGTCGTCGGGCGGACATCCGTGGGCAAGCCGGATGCGGCGACGATCTCGCGGGCAAATTCAAACCAGGTGCACTCGCCGCGGTTGGTCGCGTGCACAACGCCGGTTGCTCGCGCACGGCAGAGTTGAATGATGGCGCGCGCCAAGTCCACGGCGTAAGTGGGGGACCCTCGCTGATCGTCGACCACGTCAATGGCGGGGCGGCTGGCGGCCAATTTTAAGATCGTATCCGGAAAGCATCTCCCTCCGATACCGAAAAGCCAAGACGTGCGCACGATACAAAACTCCGGCAGAATGCGCGCAATAGCAGCTTCGGCATCCGCCTTAGAGCGGCCATAGACACTGCGCGGGGAGCGTGGGTCATCTGTTTCGTAGGGGGTTGTTTTCGCGCCGTCAAACACGTAGTCCGTGCTCAGGAACAGCAAGCGCGCGCCAGAATCTTTGGCGGCTTGCGCCACGTGGATTGCGCCTTGCGTATTCACTGCGAGCGCGAGCGCGGGATCAGATTCGCAGCCATCCACGTCGGTGTACGCCGCGGCCAGAACGATGCAGTCGGGCCGGGTGTGTCGAACTACCTCCGCAATCTGGCGCGGATCGCGAATGTCGGCCTCTTTGGAACCGAACCCGCTAACTTCATCGTCGACCCATTCCTGCACGAGGGACCTTCCCAACAAGCCGGTTGCGCCGAAGATGGTGACTCGCATTTGTTGAGGAACTCTAGCTGGAGACGACCGCATTGATTGTAAATGGAAAAGTCGAGGTCTTCTTGCCGCTGGCGCCAGATTGAGTCGGAACCATACTCTATGCGGCGTCTTTTCTATCGCTATTGGGGATGGAGTGGTCTTTTGCGAGGGACGAAGAAGCGGGAACTTTTCGATCGGGGCGTTTTTCGGCCCATACGCTCCGATAAACCCGGTCGATTTGTCTTGCGATCCGCGGCCACAAATAATGTTCCCGGACTCTCTCTTGCGCCCGCTTTCCCGCGGCCCGGCGAACCGGGGCGTCCGCTACGAGCAATCGCAACATCCGTTCCAGATCGTCGACGCTGCCTTGCCTAAAGGTGAAGCCCGCGTCTGCAATGACCTCCTGGTTCTCCGGGATGTCACTGGCCAGAACGCAAACGCCCGCCCCCATGGCGTCGAGCATTGCCAGTGAGAGACCCTCGAGATCGGAAGGCAGCACAAACAGCATGGCGTTGGTGAGCAGTTCGTCGAGTTCTTCGCCGGAAACCCAGTCGAGCATATGAATTCTGTCACTGGCGTGACTGCGGAGTTCTTGAGCGTATGCGTCCGAGTAGCTGGAGCCCCCGGCCATCACTAGATGGACTGGGCCTTCAAGTTTTTCAAACGCCTCGATCAGCAGGCGGCAATTCTTCTCGGGTGAAAAGCGGCCCAGGTAGAGGATGTAACTGCCCGGAACAATCCCCCGTTTGGTCAGATGCGAGCCCTTCCGGCGTCCGCGGATTTTTGTACCGTTGGGCACGTAAGCAGTTTCAGCGCCGTAGAAGGCGCGGTAACGGCGCTGCAGCGTTTCTGAGACGACCATGGTGGCATTGGGAAACCAAATCGCGGCGCCCTCACCCCAGCGGAGAATGCGTGACGCGAGCCTGCCCCATTTTTTTCTTTTCCAATCTTCGCCCTGGACGGTGACGACCGTCTTCATTCCGAACAGGCGCGGGATAAGCGAGAATAGCGCGGAGCCGAGCGCATGATAGTGGACGATGTCGTAGCCCTGGAACAGCGCATGCACGGTGCTGAAACAGGTGTGGACCGCGGTCTCCAGGTGCTTTGAGCGGATGGTGGGGAGCCGCACCAGGCGCATGCCGTTCAATTCCGCCTGTGGTGGAGTAAAGTGCATCCGGCAATACAAAGTGATTTCGTGCCCCAGATCGGCCAGATGTTTGCCGGCTTCTTCGTAGTAGGTTTCGATGCCGCTGTACTTGGAGATCACGCCGCGTCCGCCGATAAAAGCGACGCGCAGTTTCGCGCTCGCGGGTGGGGAAGTTGGCGGCATGATCGGCTGGGAAGCGTGCGGCTGCATTTCCTCGTAGATCCGCGTCAGAGCCAAATAATGCGAGGCGGGCGCATAACAAGCGCGTACTAATTCACGTCCAGCTCTGCCCATTTCGGCAGCTTGTCTTGGATGACCAGCCAGGTGGGCAATGGCTCGAGCCAACTGGCCCGCGTCGCCGGGCGCAAACAACAGGCCGGTCTTGCCTTCTTGCACCAGTTCGCGGCGCGAGCCCAGATCGGACGCAACCACGGTGCGGCCCCAGGCATACGATTCCAAAATACTTTTCCCGAAGGTTTCATAGGCGCGGGAAGGAAGCACAGTAAACTTGGCTGCCGCGACTAGCCGATCCAGATGGGCGCCCCTCAGGTGTCCCAGGAACTCGACATTTTTCAGTCCGAACCCGCCGGCCATGCTCTCAAGCTCTTTGCGCTGCGGCCCGTCCCCGGCGATCTGCAATTGGATATCGGGGAGAATCGCCATGGCGTGCAGGAGATCGGTTACTCCTTTTTCCGGAGATAAGCGGCCAAAGTAGAGTATCGGAGCGTTACGGAACGGTTCCGGCGGCGACTGCGCGGGCACGGACTGAAAATGCGGAAGCACCTCGATTGTGCCCGCATCCCATCCATGTTCTGTCAGTTTGTCTTTGACGAATTGACTGGGAGCAAGAAAGCGGTTCACACACCGCTGATAGGTTCGCAGCCACTTGTGAAAATATGCCTCCGCGCCCAACACCCACGCCGCGCCGCTTGCCCCGTGGTAGCAGCCTTCGCTGACTACGTGCCAGAACTTGCCTCCCCGGCAACGCTCGCAGGCTTGCCCTTTGGACACCAGGTTGTAACTCGGGCAAAGCAGCTTGAAGTCGTTGAGGTGATACAACACCGGGACGCCTTGGGCTTTCAGCTCCCACAAAATGGAAGGAGAGAGATGGTGATAGATGTTGCGCACGTGAGCTACGTCAGGCCGGAATGCGGCGATCATGCCGCGCAGGCGTCGGCGCGCTTCGCGGGAATAAATAGCGTGGGCGGCGGAACCGGCTCGCTCCTGCAAGCCGGCCGGGTCCTTGAAGTTGACCAGCGGCACAAAATGCCGGTCGTAGGGGGTTTTGTCGCCGCGCGGATCGGCCATCGAGAACAGCGCGACGTCGTGTCCGCGCGTACGCATCAGATCCATGACTGCAAACAGGTAGGATTCGGTGCCGCTAAATGGGAAGTTATATTTGTTGCAGTAGAGGATTTTCATGATGGCGGGCCTTGCTATTCTCCGCGACGCGAGCCAGAAATACGGCCCCAAAAGCAGCCAGGTTTCTTTCCCGGTTGAAGTGGTCCAGCACGTGACGGCGGGCTGCCCTGCGCAAGGGCCCCAAGGCGGCGTGCAAACGGTGGGCCGACTCCACGCGAGCGATGAAGTCATCCCTGGATCCGGCGCGATACAAGAATCCGGTTTTTCCATCCACGACGAGTTCCGGAATCCCGGTGATCGCTGGAGCCAATACCGGGCAACCATGGGCCATGGCTTCCATAAGCACCAGCGGAATGCCCTCGCTATGGCTGTTGAGTACTACCAGGTTGCAGGCGCCGTAATACGAGTCGAGCCGTTGGCGGCTCAGGTGCCCCAGTAATTTCACTTCTTCCGAGAGATCCAGGCTGCGAATCAGGCGCTCGAGAGCGATTCGTTCTTCACCCTCGCCCGCGATCAGGCATAGAAAGCGGAAGTTGCGGTCTTTCAGCTGGCGGCATGCCCGAACCAAAAACGCGTGATTCTTGACGGCGTGAAGACGGCCCACCGCCAGCATGACGAACGGTTCGGGTTGCGGCTCCATATCGTGGTATCGGGGGAGGGTGGAAACGGGCGTAACGCCCAGGCGCAGGACGATGACTTTACCGGATTCGACTTGGGGATAGTTACGCAGAATGTGGCGCCGGTTGAATTCCGAAACCGTCAGGCAGAACTTGCAGTCCTTCAGCTTGGCATCGAGGAAAGCAGCGTGCAGTAGCACGTCGGAACCATGCAGAGTCAAGCTGAAGCCGGCGCCGCGTAGCCGCGCCGCCACCATGGCGATCCAGGAAGAAAAATATCCGTGATGGGCGTGGATATGTTCAACCCCGCGTCCCTCGAGCAACAACGCAAAGTAAGCGCCCAGCCAGGTGTGAAGCAAAGCTCGAACCCGCCGGCCCGGCGGCTCGTTGCCCCGCAGGAGAACTCGTATGGCTAAGTCGGCCAATAGCGGTGACTTTCGCACGCACAGCCAGGCTGCGCGCAGCAACAATCCGAGCCGGAACGGCCGCAGATATAGGGTTTCGGCGGCGAAAGACTTCAGGCCCTCGACAGAAACGCCCGGACGCAACGCGCTGCAGAGAATTACCTCAGCGCCGCGCCGGCGCAGTTCCCGAGCCTCCTCCACCACGTAGGGTTCGACTGGCGAGGGGCATTGGTTCGCAATGTAAGCGACAGTCGGCACGGTTTAGTCAGGCGGAATCGAGTTCGGGCGTCGACCCGCGGTTCTGCGCGGCCAGGAGTCCAGCAAGGGTGAACAACACGCCATTCACGAACTGGTAGTTCATCACGACGAAACACGCGTTTAGTAAATACACTCCGACCAAAACCGGCCAGAGCGAGCGGAAATCGCGATCCAGGAACGTGCCATTTGGTGAGGGGGCGGACGCGCTCGATTTTCTCCCCAGCCGGATCAGATCGAAAACCACCCAGGCATAGAGAGCAAGTCCCACAAGCCCATAATCCACGCCAATCTCAAGAAATGTGTTGTGAACGAAGAACTCTTCCTGATGGAAGTCGCTGATCCGCTTTTCCAGGCCAGTCTGCATCGCCGCCGCACCCCATCCCATGAGCGGTTTGGCGCGAAACATTTCCCAGCCCGCACGATACACGGCCATCCGGAACTCCACCGGGCTGCGCTCCTGCAAGCGGTCGCTGAGAGTTTGGCCCAGGTCCGCGAAAGTCAGCACGCAAAGCAGCCCGGCGACTCCCGCCAACACCAGCGTAAGGCAAGTGCGCCGGACGCGACGGCTGGGGGAAAAACAGAGCAATACCGCCACCGATGCGGCAAAGGAAAGCCAGACGGCGCGCGTCTTGGTGGCCAAAATGGCGGCAGGCAGCGTAGCCAGAAAGAACAGAGCCAGACCGCCGCGCAATCGCCGGCGCCGATACGCATCCAGCGCGATCAGGCCCAGCAGGTTCAAACTGACGCCGTTGGCCACGGCCTGCAGAAACGGACCGCGGGCACGGTCCGCATGGATCCCAATGCTTTCATCCACAATGAAAGGTGGCAGAATCAACGAGTTCGCCCCTGCCAGAAACAAGACGGCGACTACGCTCAGATACGCCAGCACCGCAAGCAGGAAGATTTCGAGCGCGCGCAAGGAAGCTTGGTCTTCAAAGATCAGCCGCGCCAGGTAGTACAAGGCGACGGGCACAATCCACTTGGCGACCAGCACACTCCAGGTTTCCGATTCGTAGGGTTGCGACAGCGCGTCGGCGAGTGCCAGTGCCGTGAGCCCGAGCATGGGCCATGTCACCGAACGGGCGGCTCGCAGCGACTGGCGAAGAATGAGCGCGCGCAACAAGACAACCAGTACCAATAGGACGAAGGCGATGCGATCTACATCGTAGAACTGGACGTCGGAAGGACGAAAGAGCATCGCGGTCATGGTTGCCGCGAACAGCAGAAAAGGCGCGGCGATCAGAGCATGCAACGGCCGCAGCGTCGCGGACACGCTCCACTGCGCCGCTTCCCGGGCAACGCCGGAGAACGGGAGCCGCACCGAACTGGGAACTGAAGGCATCCGGTTTCTTTCCGCGGGGTCGGGTTTAGGACCTCGGCGCTATGTGCCGCTGCCTTGCAGCACTACGAGCACGGTTTTGCACAGAATTTTCAAGTCCATCCAAAAACTCCAGTGCTCGATGTATTCGAGGTCAAGCTCCATGTTTCTCTCGAAGGACGGATCGTTGCGCGCCATCACCTGCCACAGCCCGGTGATTCCGGGTTTCACTTCCAGACGCCGTAGATGCTCCAAGTCATAGTGATCGCAATCATCCAGGGGATGAGGCCGCGGACCCACCAAGCTCATCTTTCCGTCCAGTACATTCCACAATTGGGGCAGTTCGTCCAAACTGTAGCGGCGTATCCATTGCCCGGCACGGGTGACGCGGGGATCGTTTGCGATCTTGAAAATCGGGCCCCGGCGCTCATTCCGTTGACGCAAGAGTTCTTTTTCGCAATCTGCGTCGGCGGCCATGGTGCGGAACTTGCAGCAAGTAAAAACTCTTCCTTTTTTCCCCACTCGCCGTGCCCGGTAAAGAATGGGGCCGGGAGAATCCATGGCAATGGCCAGCGCAATCGCGCCCAGCAACGGCGCGGATATTAGTAGCGCAATCGCGGAAAGAACTACATCGATGACGCGCTTGAGAAATGGCCCAACCTTGGAGCCGCGGTCTTCCTGCAACCGCATGACCGGCAAATCACCCAGCCGTTCCAGAGTTACGCATTTTGGATCTAGGCCGAACAAATCGGGAATGACCTTCACCTGGAGCCGATTGCGTTGCGCCTCCCGCACCACACGCTGAGCCAAATCGCGTTCGTAAGGTCCAGTGAGGACAACCTCATCCACAAATTCCGCCAACGCGATGCGCGCCAGGTCGTCGACCCGGCCCAGCACCTCTCCGCCCGTCGGTTCGGTGTCATCCAAAAACCCGCGAACTACGCAACCCATGAGGGGATGGTCGGTGAAGTACGCCGCCACGCCGCGCCCCGCCTTCCCGGTGCCGATAATCAGCAGGTTCCGGTCGATTTTTCCGCGCGTGCCCTTTCGCGAAGGTATTTCTGGAATCCAACGCGAGCCCGGGTTGGCGGGGTGCGCGGATGGCATGCTTGCGAATGGTGCTGGCGCCGACATTTTTAGACTCCACGTTGATTCTGAGTGCCGATGGTTGCGGAAGGCCGCTGGTTTGAGTCCAACCACGATTGAAGCATGCTTCTATAACCTCTTGTAGATGCCTTCCGGGATGGGAAACGTTCGCTCGCTGAGCACCGTTCCCAGGACGCGCGCGTTCGCAACTTGCAACCTTTCCTTCGCCTTTTGAGCGGCGGCGCGCCGGGTGACATTGGCCTCCAACACCAGGGCGACTCCGTCACTCAAATGGCCTAGCAGCGCAGTTTCGCTGTACGATCCGGCCGCCGGCGCGTGCAGCACGGTGTAATCAAACTCCAGCCGAAAGTCGGACAGCCTGCGCTCGAGCCAGGGCGCCGAGGGGTAGCTTCCCATTCCTCCCAGCAACAGGCGTAGCGGCGCGAGCCAGAGCTTGCCGGAAATACGCTGGGCGGAACTGCGCAGCGAACCGAGTCCGTCCCGCGCGGAAACTGGCCGGTCTCCCAGCCCAAATACGCCCTCCAACTCTGGATTGTGCGGATTGGCCTCGATTACGCAAACGCTGCCGGAAACCTGAGCCGAAAGAATCTTCCCAACCTCCATGCAGATCGCGGCAATGTAAGTGTTTTCGTCCACCGCGCTGAAGGCAACATGGCGCGCCGGCTTCCGCACTCCCGGGAAGAACAACTGCCGCACTAGCAGATGCATTTGCTCTTCCGCAAACCGGATGGCGTCCCACGACTTGCCTACCGGCGGAGCCACGGCGGCCGCGGCCGCCGCTCCCGGCTCCGGGACCTCGAAGATTTCGGGTTCGAGCGCCGGCTGGAAAAGATCTAAAAGTGTGCTCATGGTCGGATCCTTAGCGGGAGAGTGCTCCCGCTTGCATGAATTTGTGCCGGGGGAACGCGTTGCCTAAACGAAACGCCAGCGGCCGACATTGCCTATTCACCCCGGCGCGGCAATGACGCCAGCACCGGAGCCCCCAAATAGACAATCACCTCATCCGGAGTTCGAAACGCCGGATTCAGCCGGTCCGCCGCAAACACCACGCCCGTGCTGAACACGCCCGCAAACACGAAACCGAGGAGTCCGAAACTCAGGCCAGATCGCTCCGGCAGCGCGGGCGCCGTAGGTTGCTCCGCGATCACGGCGTTGAGAATGTGCTCCCGGTCGAGCGCGTCGCCGATTCTTGCCTCCTCACGTTTGTTTACGTAGAGCAGGTACTGATCCTCGGCCGCTTTCATGCCGCTCAGCAATTCGTCTTGCTTGACTGCGCGATCGCCCAGCGCGTGCGCCTCTTCCTCATCGCTGGCCAGCAATGTGGCGCTGGATTGAGTTCGCGCCCGCAATGCGCTCAATTCGACTTCCGCCTTCACCAGTTCGCCTTTGGCCCAGGCATGATTCGCGTCCAGATCGCTGGTCTGTTCGCGCATCGGCGTCAATTCTTCACCGGCGATGGAGTTCTTGGCCTCCGCAATCTGCTGGTCCACTTCCTGCACCAACCGGTAGGAGGGCGCGAATTTGGTCAGCAACTCGGTGCGCTTCAGCTCCAACTCCAACAGGTCGGCTTTGATTTTCGCCAAGAGCTGAGGATTGTCGGAATTGCGAATGACCGTGGTGGCGCGCTCCGGCAAGGACTGAACTTTCGCCTGCAGCATGCGCACCCGCTCTGTCGTCTCGGCGATGGCGACTCGATTGGCCTGGTCGTTGGCCTCCGCTTCCCCGAGCCGTTGCAGAGCGATGTCGCGTTGCTGACCGGCGGAGACTACGCCTTGGTCCCGAGTGAACTCCATCAGCTGCAATTCCGCCTGTTCCAGGTTGCGGCGGGATTGTGCAATCTGTTGCTCGAAGAAATCGGATTCCTCGGCTGGCCGGTGCAGGCGCGCGTGCCGCTCCAGGTACGCTCCGGCCAGACACTGCAAAACGGTCGCCGCTTGCATCGGATCGGAAGAATCGTAAGTGACCGTGATCAAGGTGGTCTTCCGAACCGGTTGTACGCTAAGCCGCCGGCTCAGGCGCTGCACGGTTCGTGCCAGGCGCTCCTCTTGCGTTTCCCCGGTCAACTTCCAGAACCAGGACTCCTTTTCGGCGGCTAGGCCGGAGGCTTTCGCCACGGTCTGCAGAATTTCCTGGTCGTGCAGTAGTTCCACCTCCGAGTTCAACTCCTCCTCGGTCACCTCTTCGCGTTCCAATTGCGGCTCCGTCGCCATGGGGGTCACCGCTGGGTCTTCGCGCCCATGGCGCACCAGCACCTTCATCTCCGCTTGGTATATGGGCGCCCACACCCGGTAGGCGAACGCCGCCAGTAGAAAACCGCCGAAGCAGATCAACGCCAGCCGGCGTTGCCGAAACATGACCGCCAGCAGGTCGCGCATAGTGGGGGAGGGCGACCGGGAAGATCTTGGGATGAGTCTCAGTTCTTCGGGCATAAGAGTCTTCCGGCGGCCAGTTGCGCGGGTTCCCGAAACTTTTCTAGAACTGCGTTGGAGTTGAATACAGGCTCAGGCTCGAAGTCGGCAAATAGCGCCTAATCTTCGAAATCGCGTTTTGCGGTACGTAGATCAGATCCCCGGGTCTTAGGTGGATGTCCTCTACGAGGTTTCGGGAGTTCATCATGTGTTTGATATTCAGCAAGTGCGCCTCGGTCGTCTGGTTCGAGACTTGCCGGAACAGCACCACCTGCGAGTGCTTAGCCTCCTCGGTAAAGCCGCCCGCAATTGCGACCGCCTCGGTCACCGTAGTATCGGCCCGCAATTCGTACTTGCCGGCATGGATTACTTGACCGCTGACGATGAAATAAGGCCGGTCGAAGTCGCGGAGAACGACCGTGACCTCGGGATCGTGCAGCGTGGTGGCATAGGCATCTTTGATCGCCGCACGCAGCTCTGCGACCGTCGCGCCCTCGACGTACAACTCGGGGAGGTCCCGCAGCATAATGAAGCCGTCGGGCAGCACGCTGACGGTTTGGTCGAACTCCGGGGCGAAGGTAAAGTCGATCTCGAGCACATCGCTCTTGCGCACCCGGTAGAGCGGACGGCGTTCTCCCGTCAGGGCTGGACTCCATGCGCCGTCCGCTTTTCCGGATTGGGGGATTTCCGCTTGCCCAGAAGTCTCCACACCTGCACTCGGCTTCTGTTCCTGGGCTGCGGCCATCCCCAAACTTTGCAGCGCCATGCAGAAGGCAATGGCGCCGACCACGGGTTGGAGACTTGCTTTCATCGGCCGGTCATCTCATCGGGCCATGAACCTGCTGGATGCTCAAGTCCATTTCGCGACTTCTGCAAATTATCTCCACTGACTTGCGGGCACAAGACATGGGAAGTGCTGTCCTCAAACGTAGGCAGTGCGCATTGCTCGTCTCTGCAAGACGGAGATTCCTAAGGAGAAGCAAGCAGTGGCCCCAGTGCTACACAAGCCCGAGAAACGCGCGGCAAAAATCAATCCTCGACACGGAGCCTTTAGGCAGCACTTCGAGTACGTACCACAAAGTAGACTTGCCGGATGGCTCGCAACCAATCCGCACTGGCCCGCGACGGCTCGGAAAACTCGTCTTCGATTACTGCTGCAACCGGTTGGATGGAACCATCGCGGGCGGATGCGTGGCCTTGCCGTCCCTATCGCTCCGGTTTTCCACACGAATGGGCTTTTCTAGCCCGTGTTGCGTCACAGACTTCGCGCCGGCCTTCCCTTAGAGTTTTGTGTAGGGCTTCGTGATGAGAATCGCAACATTCAACGGCCCTGGGGAAATATGGGACTTGCAAGCGCCGCCACTTCGCCGGTCATCACCGTTTTGGTCGCTGACTCCAACCAAATGCAGTGCCAGCTTCTGGTCCGCGCGTTGCGCCGCCGGCCAGAATTTCGCGTGACTTCGTGCGACGTTGAGATGACCGCGATTCTGAGCGCGGTGGTTTCCTCCGCGGCCCAGGTCGCAATCTTGAATCCTGACCGCCCCAGAGACAACGGCCAGGACATGACCATCGTCAGGCGTCTTCACCTGACCCACCCGGAAGTGGCCAAAATTCTGCTTCTTGACGCCCACGACCGCAACATGGTCGTGAACGCTTTCCGCTCGGGAGCCAGGGGGTTATTTTGCTTCTCCGATTATCCCTTTCGTCTGCTTTGTAAATGCATTCAAAGCGTCCACCAGGGGCAAGTGTGGGCCAACAGCGAGCAACTGCAATACCTGATCGAAGCCGTCTCGCAAGTGCCGTCGCTCATGGTGGTGAGTGCCAGCGGGACCAGGCTGCTTACACCGCGCGAGGAGCAGGTTGTCGCCCTGGTCGCCGACGGGCTCTCCAATCGTGCCGTAGCCTCGGAACTCAGGCTCAGCGAACACACCGTCAAAAAGTATCTTTTCCGGATCTTCGACAAGCTGGGCATCTCCAGCCGGGTCGAACTCGTCTTATATGCGGTGAATCACGGCGGCCGGCTGCAAGCCGAATGGATGCCAGGGGCCGGACTCCGTATCGGAGGGGCGTGACAGGATTCTTCAGGCCTTGAAATTTGGGCAAGCCGTGCCCCCCGAGTGTGAGCTATAATTCGCAGCCGCCACGAGGATGGCTTGGCCAGATTGCGCACCTTATTCTATGCACACCCCAATTCTGACACTTGCGGCGCCACGTTCAGACGTACACGTGCAATTTCACCCTGCCCAACGGGCCAATTCCGCAATCTAACGCGACCAATTGAGGAGGAAAATATGGCAACAGCCCTGAAGATTGTTCCCCCGGAAGATAAAGTTACAAGTTTTGTCTCCAGAACCCACCAGATGTTGATCCACGGAAAGTGGACAGAAGCAGTCTCCGGCAAGACCTTTCCGACTTACAATCCCGCAACCGGCGAAGTTCTGGCGCGCGTCGCTGAAGGAGACCGCGCAGACATCGACTTGGCGGTGAAGGCAGCCCGCACGGCCTTCGACAGCGGCCCATGGCGGAAGCTCACACCCTCCGAGCGCGGGCGCATGATTTGGAAGCTCGCCGATCTGATCGAAGAGAATCTAGAAGAACTCGCCGAACTCGAGACCCTCGACAACGGCAAACCGCTGAAGATCGCCCGCGCGGCTGACGTCCCCCTGGCGGTGGACTTGTTCCGCTACATGGCGGGCTGGGCAACCAAGATTGAAGGCACCACCATTCCCATTTCCGTGGCCTACACACCCGGGGTGCAATACCTTGCCTATACCTTGCGCGAGCCGGTCGGCGTGGTCGGCCAGATCATTCCCTGGAATTTCCCATTGCTGATGGCAGCCTGGAAACTGGGGCCGGCGCTGGCAACCGGCTGCACCGTGGTTCTGAAGCCAGCGGAGCAGACTCCGCTTTCCTGTCTGCGCCTCGGCGAACTGATCCAGGAAGCCGGGTTCCCCGATGGCGTGGTCAACATCGTCCCCGGCTATGGCGAAACCGCCGGAGCCGCGCTGGCCGCTCATCCCAACGTCGACAAAGTCGCCTTCACTGGGTCGACTGAAGTTGGCAAACTCATCTTGCAGGCGGCCGCCGGCAATCTGAAGAAAGTCTCACTGGAACTCGGCGGAAAATCTCCCAACGTTGTGTTTGCGGACGTGGACCTGGACGCCGCCATCTCCGGCGCGGCCAGCGCGATCTTCTTCAATCACGGGCAGTGCTGCTGCGCGGGTTCGCGGCTCTACGTCGAGGACAAGATTTTCGACAAAGTCGTGGAAGGGGTCTCCGAACAAGCGCGGAAGATCAACGTGGGGTCGGGATTCGACTCCTCCACCGACATGGGGCCGCTAGTCTCCGAAGAGCAGCTCAACCGGGTCTGCGGTTACCTCGAATCGGGATTCTCCGAGGGCGCCAAAGCGGTGGTGGGCGGCGGCCGGCACGGGGACAAGGGATATTTCGTCAAACCGACGGTGCTGGTGAATACCAACGAGAAGATGAAAGTGGTGCGGGAGGAAATCTTCGGACCGGTAGTTACCGCAATTCCATTCAGCGATCCCGACGATCTAACCGTGCAAGCTAACGATACGGTCTATGGCTTGGCGGCTGGAATCTGGACGCGAGACATCAAGAAGGCCCACCGGCTCGCCGGCCAGCTCCGCGCCGGCACGGTTTGGATCAACTGTTACAACATCTTCGACGCGGCCCTTCCCTTCGGCGGTTACAAGCAGTCGGGCTGGGGACGCGAAATGGGCAAAGACGCCTTGGAGATGTACACCGAGGTGAAAGCCGTCTGCTCCGCGATGTAACTTGTTTTTTCCATGTTCTTCTGTGTGCTCTGCGGCGCAAGAAAACGATTGCCGCGGAGTGCACGGAGGGCTGGAAAACCTACGCACCCGTCCAGCCTGGTTTGAAAGTGCCCTCCAACCCTTGTATAAAGGCCAGGGACAAGATTCTTGCCAGATACTCATTCCAAGCCCCGCCGTTGGACTGTGATTGCTTCCGGTTTGCTCTGCGGCGTGTTGGCTTTGGTGGTGGTGTTCACGGACCGGGCAGCTTTTTCCAGTCCGCTCGCTGTGGTCGTCGTGGCGGCCATCGGAGCGGTCGCCGTGATGTTGCAGCTGCGCCTTCGCAATCGCGGTCGGGCATCCGCCATTCACCCGCCGGTCTGGCTAAATATCCTGGGTATTGGGTTCGCCTTATCCGCTCTCTTCGCCGATCATCTCCGTCTTAGCTCAGAAACGGCGCAGTTGATGGCTTTGGGCGCGATCGGGAGCTTTGCGGTCAGCAGCGCGATCATCCTTCACGCCTTCCGCCGGGACCGGGCAACTTCCAAGACAAACTCGAACTAGATACCGCCAAATTGATCCCGTAGAGACGTAGCTTGCTACGTCTTGCTGGTTTTAGGCTTGATGGGAAGCCGAAGAACCCGTTTTGGCGAGAACTACAGCGACTAGGAATCCATTTTTTGGCTGGGCTGCAAGGAAAAGAAAAGGTTCTCCGCTGCGCTCGAAGCGGCAACCGGAGACGGCTTGTCGGCAATCGCTCCCACAGGTTGTGGAATGCGCCGCTCGATCTCCCTCCAACCGCTTTGCCAGCGCCACCACACCAGAAGTCCGGTCAAGGCCAGCGCTCCCACCGCCAGCCAAAGGATGCGCCGGAGCCTGGCGCCATCCGCCAGATATGGGCTGGGCGAGGGCTTCGATCCGGCTGGTTGCCCCGCCGCCGGACTGGTTGCCGTCGCACTCTGCGGTTTGGTCTGCAATTTCTGCCGCGCCCACTCCCGGATCACCGCCTGCTGATGGCGGGTCAGCTCCTTGAATTCGACGCCGCAACGCATCGGAGAATAATGGCGGACCACCGCTTTCGTCTGCAGCCCCAGGCCGAGATCCGGCAATAAGAATTCCACGCCCACCACATCGCTCACGCGCACCTCGCCCGCCAGCACCACGGCGATGCCACCTTCGCCCAGATCAACCGACCGCCCGGGGATGCTATACGCGGCTCCCGATCGCAGCACCGTCATTCGCACGGGAACGGCCAGCGGACAACGCGGCGCCCGTCTTCGTGCAAATGCCCGCAGCGGGGCGCGCCCTGGCGTACTCATGGTTCACCTTTCCGTGCAAATTTGGCGAATACCGGCAGCCCGTCCCCTCGCAACAGGCCACAGAATCACATGCAGTCGAGGAATTTGCCGGCGAGTATAGCACTGAAAGTAGTGCAATAGATACGTGGTTCCGCCGACCAACGGTACATAGCTGGGAAACTGGCCAAGTGGCATGGAAATCAGCGAGATAGACGGCAACTGGACAAAAAGCTACGCACCGATATCAGGGACAGGCGCAGCCCAACCGGCATGCCTTGCGGAGGATCGCTGGCCAACGGCTACGGCCAGCGCTTGGCAGTATCTTCCCATCCCGCCGCTCGCGCCGGCTGCGCTGCCACGCTGACCGCTGGCTGCGGAATGCGGATCGGCTGCTGCGCGGTGGCACTGGCCAGGGTCGGCTTGTTGTGGTCAATCTCTGTGCTGGAGTCTTTGTCATCCGACAGCAGAGGCGCCGCCACCCGCAACGCTTCCACTTCCTTTTCCAGCTTGGTAAGTTCGAGTTCTTTCTGCCTCAGAACCTCGTAAACATTCTTCATATCGTCGGTACCTGCGAGAAACAACTTCAGAATAGTGGATTATTCGCACTCTATGCAGCGCTCAGGTTTTTGTCAAGGAATTATGTGCTGCTCCGCCGGGCTAAAACCCCCCGCAGCTCTTGCAAGCTCGCCGCCGTCGACTTGGCTAGACCTGTGCCCTCGCAGATTTTACAAAACGTTCCTTCACTTTTTGTGGACCGCAACGTCTAAGGGAATAGTCCCGTTCCGCTTACGGGCGCATTTCCGGAAACGGGAGCTTCCTGCGTCTCAATCAGGTTCTTCCGACGGAACGACCAAGCAGGCCCTTGCGTATCACATATTGAGGCGGCCTTCAGGCAGTTCGCTAGCCCGGCCGGCGACGAATGCGTGGGCATGCGGTGGGAGGTAAGTTATGGGAAGTGAACGGGGTGAAGGCGGCGGGCTCGTGACGAGCGCTCTCCCCGGGGCCAGCGACCCGCACGTCCAGCAAGTCGTGCGCGTGGCCCACGAAGAACTCCGGCAACTCCTGCGCCAACGTGCCGAGATCATGAAGCGGATTGGCACCGTCAAACAGACCATCATGGGGCTGGCCAACCTGTTTGGCGACGAAGTTCTCGGCGAGGATCTGCTCGAGCTGGTCGATCGCAAGGCCGGCGGCCGCCAGTCCGGATTCACCAAGGCTTGCCGGATTATTCTGATGGAAGCGCGCCGGCCGCTGGCCGCGCGCGAGGTCTGCGAACAGATTGAGAAACGCCTTCCCCCGGTTCTCTTGCGCCACAAGGATCCACTGGCATCGGTCACCACCGTGCTCAATCGCTTGGTGGAGTACGGCGAGGCAAAAGCGGTGGTACGGGAAAACGGCCGCCGCGCATGGGAGTGGGTGGCGGATCCAGCAGGAGGCTTCGCCGCGCTGCCGGATGAAGGCTCTCTTCCTCAGGCCTGAGAACGTGGGGACAGCCGCCCTCGGCTGTCCGGCGAAGCGAAGCTCCGCGTTTTTTCGAGGTTGCGAGAGCCCAATCCAAGCGAGGAATGCTGGCGAGCTTCGCTCGCCCGGACAGCGAGGGCCGCTGTCCCCACGCGATCTTACCCCGGCGGCAATAGCATCCCCTTTTCCAGATGCCGCGTCACATGCGCATAGGAAGCCGCGTGCGGATCGTGCGTCACCATCACGACTGTCTTGTGGAAGTCTTCGTTCAGCCGCTTTAGGATTTCCAGCACTTCGGTGGCGGAGTGGCTATCGAGATCGCCGGTAGGCTCGTCGGCGAGCAACAGCGTAGGATCGCTCACAATGGCGCGGGCAATGGCCACGCGCTGCTCCTGTCCGCCGGAGAGCTGCTTGGGCAAATGGTTCACGCGCTCTTCCAAGCCAACCAGCTTCAGCGCGGTCATCACGTGCTCGCGACGCTGCTGCGAATTGAGCTTGGTCAGCAGCAAGGGCAGTTCGACATTTTCGAACGCGGTGAGCACCGGAATCAGATTGAAGGTCTGGAACACATACCCAATATGCGTATTTCGCCAGTGCGCCGACTGTGAATCGCTGAAGCGGAATACATTCTCGCCCAGCACCAGCAGTTCTCCCGCCGTCGGGCGGTCAATCGCGGCGATCATGTTCAGCAACGTGGTCTTGCCAGAACCGGACGGCCCCATCAGCGCGAGAAACTCGCCCCCGGCAATCTCGATGGAAACATCGTCCAGCGCTTTCACTTCAAAAGCGTCGCGTTTGAAAACCTTGCTGACGTTGCGCACCTGCACCACTTTGGTTTGGATCGCGATATTGGAAACTGTAGCCGTGCTCATGATTGCCCCTTAATCTTGATTTTGTCCCCGTCTTTTAAAGTCGGCGGCGCCGCGGTGATGACGTTTTCCCCGCCCACCAGTCCGCTCACCAATTGACCGCCGCTGCGCTGGGCCACAATCTGCACCGGGCGCATCACCGCTTTATCGTTGAATGCGATGAATACAACTTTCTTGCCGTCCAGATCGCGAATCGCGGTCGTCGGCACGAATACCCCGGACGGCGCGGCGCTGGCCGCCTTCGGCGTTTCGTCGGCCAGGAATTTCACCGTGGTATTCATTTCCGGGCGCAGATACGAATCCGGATTCAGGATTTGCACCTTCACTTCTACCGTCGCCTTCTGGCGGTTGGCTTCGGGCGAAATTTCGCTGATCACCCCGTCGTACTTGCGGTCGGGGAAGGCGTCCACGGAAATGCTCGCCTTCTGATGCGGGCTGAGCTTGGCAAAATCATCCTGCGCGATATCGAGATCGGCTTGAATGTCGTTCAAGTCGGCCAGCGCAACCACTTCGCCCTGCGGACCGCCTTCCGCGCCACTGGCAAACTGCGAAGTCACCAGTTCGCCTTTTTCCGCCGTGCGCTCGAGGATGGTTCCGCTGACCGGCGCGCGAATGATCGTCGCGTCGAGCTGCGACTTGGCGTAGGCCTCCTGTCCTTCGGCCTGAGTCATCGCGCCCTTGGCCCGGGCCACTTCCTCGGCTCGCGGCCCGAGCTTCATCAGCTCAAAGGCTCGTTGCAAGGAATTGGCGCGCTGCTGGTCGGCCTGAAACTTCGCCGTCGCGTCATCCAGCGCCTGCCGCGAAACCACGCCCTGACTGAAGAGTTGTTGCGTGCGGTCGAGCGTGAGCTTGTCGTCGGCGAGAGTGGCGCGGGCTTCATCCAGATTGTGCTGCGCCTGCTGAATTTCTTCCGGGCGGGAACCGTTCTTCAGTTCCTCATAATAGGCACGCGCGTTCTCGGCGGCGCCGTGGGCCTGCTGGTATTGCGCCTGGAATTCGTCGTCTTCCAGACGAACCAGAATCTGGCCTTCTTTCACTTTGTCGCCCTTTTCGACGCCAATCCACTTCACGCGGCCGGTGACCTTGGAGTTCACGTTGATTTTGTGATGAGAAATAATGTAGCCGGTGGCGGAAAGAACAATGCCGCCGGCGTCGCTCGACTCGGCCGTCGCGCGCGCGACTTCCACTTCGGGCACATCCGAGGCCAGCAGACGATAAGCCAGCGCGGAAACGCTCAGCAGCACCACCACCGCGACTCCGATCAGGATGTAGCGCTTCGCCCAAGCGGGCGGCTCGCCGCCGCCGCGCGCCGAACGGTCGATGCGCAGATTTTGCAGGTCTTCGTGTTTGGTATCAATCGCCATAAGTTCTGTCTGCGCCGCCTTTGTAGCGCCGGCGTCCCGCCGGCTGTGGCGAGGGCGTCCCGCCCTCGCAGCTCAAATCTACACCCGTGCAGTGAGGGCGAGACGCCCTCAGGACAGCCGGCGGGACGCCGGCGCTACCCAAATCAATCGCGCAGCGAGGCCAAAATCTCGCGTCGTGAAGCGTGCCACGCCGGGGCAAAGCCGCCAAAAATGCCCATCAGCAAAGCGAACGCGACCGCCGCGCCGACCACTCCCGGCGTCATGCGCAGCGCGAACACCACCTCGCTGAACGTCACTTGGTTCTGAGTCCCAGTCGTCATGCCATTGAACGGCAGCATCAACAGAATCCCGACCGCTGCGCCTAACAACGACAACAATACCGATTCAAAAACAAACGAAGTCAAAATGCTGGGCCGGGAGAAACCGATCACGCGCAGCGTCGCAATTTCGCGCGAACGGTACGCCACCGCCGCGTACATCGTGTTCATGGCGGCAAAGCTCGACCCAATCGCCATGATGATGGCCACAAACCAGCCAATAAACTTGATGACGTCGCCGGAACTGGTTTGCTTCTTGTAGTAATCCGTTTCCAGCGTGCCATCGAGCTTCAGCCGCTGATCGTCGCTCACGCGATGCACCAGCGCATCCGCGGAAACCGGGTCGGTGGCCCGTAGATAGGCGGAGCCGAAAGCGCCCTGGCGGTCGAAGTCGGAAGCCATCTGATTTACATCGCCCCATATTTCAGATTCATAAGACGAGCCGCCGGCGTCAAAAATTCCCACCACCTGCCACGCCCCCTTGCCGAATTGCAGCGTGTCGCCAACGTTCGAATGGGCAAAGCGTTTGTGAATGGATTCGCTCACCACCACCTCACGCTGGCCGGTGGTAAACCATCGCCCCTCCACCAGCTTCACCTTGTTGCGCAGTTCCAAGCCATCCGGCATCATGCCGCGCACCGTGACATTGGTTTCGCCGGTGCCGTCCTTGCGCGGCAGAACGATCACCACCACCCATTCGCCAGAAACCATCGGTTCACCGTGGCTATCGGTAGCGATGCCGGGGAGGGTCTTGAGCACCGGCAAAGCGGTCGCATCGAAGCCGCCGGAGAGTTCGGCGTTCGAGCCTTTGCGCATCACCAGCACATTGAGCGGATCGCCGCTGGAAACGAAAGCGCGCTGCAATCCGGTCAGCAAAGCCATCAGAAAAATTGCGGTGGTGACCGTCAGCGCGATGCCCAGCGCGGTCATGATGGTCAGGCCCTTGCGCAGCTTCAAATTGCGGACGTTGTAACTGATCGGTATGGCCATAAATGTTCTTCGCTATCCAATATGCCGCATGCCTTCGACAATGCTCACACGCGAGGCATTGTAAGCGGGCAAGCCGCCGCTCAGCAGACCCACGGCGGCGGCGATCACCAGCGCCAACAGCATAGTCGGCAGATTCACTTGAAAACGCATGGGAACGCCAATGGCGGCCGGCGAATGCGCAATCAACTGCACCAGGCCGGCCGCGGCCAGCACCCCCAGCAGCCCTCCCGCGACCGCCAGCGCGATCGATTCTCCGACAAACAGCGAGAGCACACGGCTGCGGGTGAATCCCAGCGTCTTCAGTAAAGCCACTTCACGCGTGCGCCCGCGAATCGAGATCGCCATGGTATTCGCCGAAACCAGCAGGATGGCGAACACCACCGCCGCGCAAATCGTGAGAATGAAGGCTTTCACGTTGCCCAGCATGGCAATAAAGGAGAGCCGGAACGCGTACTCGCTCTCGGTCTTCGTCGGGTTCGGCGAATTGCGAAACATTTCGTCGATGGCCTGCGTCACCACGGGCACATCGCTGGCTGACGCCACCCGCGTATCGAAAAAGTCAGCCTGAGTTTTGAGCCAGGGCAGCGCTTCATCCAAATACTTGGTGTTGAAGTAGATGGAATGGTTCGCCGGCTGCATGCTGAACATGCCGCGGATGGTGAATTCGGGATTGACTGGGAAATACGTTCCTCGCAGCGTGATGCGGTCGCCGATTTTCCAGCCCATCTGCTTGGCCAACTCCACGTCCACCAAGGCGCCGGCTCGGTCGCGTTGCCAGGCCGCCAACTGGTCCGCGGGCACAATCTTGTCCGAAGCCACTTTCATGTATTCATCGGGATCGGTGGCAAACTGCGCAAAAGTGTTTTCCGGCCGGTCGTCCTTGTATTTGCCGCCGAAATAGATCATGGGGGCGACCGCGACCACGCCCGGAAGCTGGCGAATCTTGTCCCGGTAATAGCCGGGAAGCAGGAAGCTGAGTGAAACCTTATGCCGGGTGATCACGCGCTTATCGGAATCGGGCGCGCCCTCGGCCATATAAAAGCTGCGCCAAATGGTCATCATCAAAGTGAGCAGGAGCAAGGAAAAGCCGATGCTCAGCGCCGTGAGAATGCTGCGGCGCTTGTTGCGAAAGGCGTTCTTGACGACAAAGCTGCTCAGGGTCATAAAGTCTTTATCCGATGTGGCGCAGGCCGTCCACAATGCCAATTTTTGACGCGTGATAGGACGGCACGATGGCGCTCAGGAAGCCGACCAGCGCGGCCACTACCCAAGCCACCAGCATCGTGTCAGGCTTAACTTTCAGGGCGTCTCCAAAAAAACCTCCGGCCGCCTGGGCCGCACCCCCGCCGATTAGGAAGCCAGCCACGGAACCCAGAATGCCGCCCACCAGCGCCAGAGCAATTGCCTCTCCCACAAACAAAGCGAGGATGGTGCCGCGCGTGAACCCGAGAGTCTTGAGCACGGCGACTTCGCGGGTGCGCTCGCGGACGGACATCGCCATGGTGTTGGCGGAAACCAGCAGAATCGCAAACACCACTGCCGAGCAGATGCTGAGGATGAATGCCTTCACGTTGCCCAGCATGGCGACGAAGCCGAGCATGAAGTCCTTCTCCGTCTCCGTCTTGGTGGGCTCCGGTGCGTTGCGGAACATGTCATCGATGGCGGTGGAAATCTTCGGGACATCCTGCGGAGATTGCGCCAGAATACCGAAAAATCCGGTTTTCCCCTTGAGGTAAGAGACCTCCGGCGATTCCTCCACATATTTCTGGTTGTAATACAAGGAATTGGTGGCTTGATCCGGGATGTAGATTCCGCGGATGGTGAGATTCAGATCCACCGGGAAGGTCGCGCCCTGAATGATGATTTTGTCGCCGATCTTCCAGCCGAACTTCTTAGCCAGGTCGGGGTCGACGACGGCTCCGGCGCGGTCTTTCTGCCAGGCTTCGAGTTGGTCGGCGGGGATTTTCCATTCCGGATAGACCTTGAAAAACTCCTCGGGATCGGTGCCGAACTGCGCGAACATATTCTGCGACTTGTTGGCGTCCTTGTAGTTACCGCCGAACCAGTTCTCCGGGACCACCTGGGCTACTCCGGGCAGGGCACGAATTTTCTCGCGATAGTACGCCGGCATTTCGAAAGTCAGCGAGACCTTGTGCCGGGTGATCAGGCGCAGCGCCGATTGCTGGCTGCCGTTGTCCACGTAGAAGTTGCGCCAGATGGACATCATCATGGTGAGCAGCAACAGCGAGAAGCCGACGCTTAGCACCGTGAGAATGCTCCGTCGCTTGTTGCGAAAGGCGTTTTTACTGACAAAACGAGTCAGGGTCATAGCAAATTCCTGGGAGGACACAGGGCGCGCGCGCCAAACCTGCGAGCGTCAAGGATAGACGATTCCAACTGGTCCGACAACCGTGCCCGCCGCCGGGTAGTGGGCCAGTTTGAACTTCTTTCCGACACCCACTTTGCGGTGTTCATATCGTGCGCTCAACCCCGGCCGTTACCCGGGTTCGGGCTTCGCCGGTCGCGATGGAGCGCGCAATCCAGGCGAAAACGAACAAGGTCAGTCCGCCGAGCCATGCGCCCAGGCTGAAGGTTCCCGAAAACCACTGCGCGATCACGTAGCCCATTGCGATCAGGATTCCCGCGAGGAACAGGAACATACGCATCCCGTAGAGAGTGGCGAACGGCAAATAGTGCGCGCCCAAAAGGATCATCAAAGCCGGAAAGAACCAGTTCAACCGGTAGTAACCGACGGGCACAAGAAGCAGCATGGAAAACGGCAGCACAAACGCGACTTGCATCCCGAGCCAATGGAGCGGATTCTCTCTGCTCACCCGCGCGCGGCGGCCCGACAAACGCAACAGCATTTGCGTGAGCGCAAAAATGAAAAATCCAGCAATGACGACGGCCAGAATAGACGCCTTGGGAGAGACCCACGTGCCCAGCGCCGCAGATACCAGCCAGATTACGGACGAGACAAGCTGCCCCACAAATCCGCCAATGTAGACAGACCGGTTTTCGCGTTGAGCATCCAGGATGTCCATGCAACCTCCGCAACGGTGATCTACGACTGCGGAACGGTTTCCATTATGCGGGTCGGGCGGGACCTCCTGCCAGTGGAGATCATCACGCGGTCAGGATGACAAATGTCATCCGGTTGGGCGGCAGCGCTGCCCTGAGGAATTCCTGGCGTCCTCCATTTCGATGCAAGCACTTGCACGAAGGCTCATAGACTTAGCTCTGAAATATGCTCTATCCGGGGCCGGCATGGAGGGCTTGAGGGGATCTCCCGGATGCACGCCAGTGGGCCTGGAAGGACCTAGGATCGATGTTTGGAGCCTCGGCCACCCTTTTACCCCCGGATTCCAAAATCGCCGTCCTGGGTCCGCTAGAGCAAGATATTATCTTTAAGATATTGTTAGGAGAGGACTCGCGGTCACGCCAGTTCCCGGGAGAATCCACGAAGCTAGGGCCAGCGCCAGGGTAAAAGACCCCAGGCTCGCCTGCGTAAGCGTCAGAAAACTCACCGTTTGCTTGCTTTGTGCCCAATGACCTTCGTAACTCCCGCCGCCAGCCAACCGGAGCTATCCTAATTTCACCCTCCTCACAGCCTCGCTGGGTTCAAAATGTGATCGAACGTGTGGTTGAGGTTAAGCAGAGATGGCGGACAAGATCGGGCGGTTTGAAGTCCTTAGCGAAATCGCGCACACGCAGTGGGGGTGTATCTACAAAGCCTCCGATCCGGACAGCGGGCAGACGGTCGCGCTGAAGACGATCAATCTGGGATTGTTGGGCGAACAGTCAGCCGCACTGGTACAGAGTATCTTGCAGGAAGCGGAGAGCACCAAGCCGCTGAGCAGCCACAATATTGCGCTGCTTTACGGCGCGGGCGAAATCGACGGCCAGTTCTGCGCCTCCATGGAGTACGTGCAGGGCAAGAGTATCGCCGCCATGCTCGCGAAACAGGAAGGCTTCTCCTTCTGGGACTTGCAGGACATCGCGCGCCAGTCATGCCAAGGCCTTGACCACGCCCACTCCCACAAGGTCGTCCATTACAGTTTGGACCCGGGCAAGGTCCTGGTGTCCTGGGATGGCACGGTGAAGATTCTGGGCTTCGGCATCTCGACCATGGGCGCTTCCGCAACCCCAGCCTCCGGGAAAGCGCCTGAAAGCTGGCACTACATGTCGCCCGAGCAGGTGCGGGGCGAGCCCCTCGACGCCCGGTCGAATATCTTCAGCTTGGGCGCCATTCTGTATGAAATGGTTACCGGGCGTAAGGCTTTTGGCGCCGAAGACGCGGAGCAGTTGCGGCAGGAAATCCTGGTTGCCATGCCGGCAGCGCCCGCGCAGGTCATTTCCAAGGTCAATCTCGCGCTCAGCGAATTGATCATGAAGGCACTCTCCAAACTGCCGGAACAGCGATATCAATCCGGCCAGGACCTGGTGAAGGATCTGGAGCAGTGCAAGGAGAATGTGGCCAAGGTGCCCGCTGCCAAGACGACGCCGGCGGCGCCAGCACGCGGGGTGGTTGAGACGCAGGTCAAACCCAAGTCTAACGATGCCGTAGTCCTCCCCAAGAAAGCAGCGGCGGCGGCAGCCGGCTGGGCGGGACCAAGCGCGCATTCCACGGAAGCCGTGAGTCCGGCAAAGCTGAGCACGCCCGAATCGAATTCCACGGAACCAACGGCGGCCCAGCGGAATTCCCCAAGCATGACCGCCGCTTGGCCAGCCGAATCCGAGATTGAGGCTGCGGGGAGTCCGGAGGCTCCGGCCAACGCGAACGGAAATTGCGATTCCGGCAAGCGCGTGCGCAGTTTTTCGGAAATCGATGAATTGCCGCCGCTGAAGGAAGCTTATGTTCCACCGCCACCGCCGCCGCCGCCCGTGGTTGCGGAAGAGCCGATTCCAGGGCCGGAAGTCAGCGGAACCCTGTTTCGAGAATCGGCCGAGGAAGAAAAACCCAAGAGGCCACCGAAGGAAATCGCTAAGCAGGCGGCGCAAGCGGTGGCGAAGACTCCGCCGAAGCTCTTTTTGTACTCGATTGCGGCGGCGATCTTCATCATCCTGGTGGTCGTGGGCTTGATTTACATGCGCATTCATGCCGAGAAATCGGAGGAGACCGCGGCTCCTCCAGCTTCATCCGCGGCTGCGCCCGAGCCCTCGCAGGCATCCGCGGCACAGCCAGGCGCACCGGCTGAGCTGCCCGCCAATGCGGAAGTTGCGGGGCCGGCAGAGAGCGAATCGCGATCCGCTTCTGACGGAGGAGCGGTTATCTCCGTGGCGCCGAAAAGCACCCGCCACAAATCCGCTAGAGCAACTCCCGTCGTCCCGGCAGTGATTCCGGGGCAGTTGAGCGTGAACTCGACACCGGAGGGCGCTCAAGTTCTGGTCGATGGACATCACAATGCCAGCTGGCTGACCCCATACGACATGACCGGACTCGCGCCGGGCCAGCATCTGGTGAGCATCAGCAAGCTGGGCTACGCGCCAGAAACGCGAACCATCGAAGTTTCCTCAGGCAGCAAGTCGTTTCTCGTGATCCAGTTGGCAGCGCTGGGCGCCACGGCTTCGGTGACCAGCGCACCCCCCGGAGCGCAGGTATTCATCGACGGCAAAGACACGGGGCGTGTTACGCCGTCGCAAATCCAAATCGATCGGCTCGGCAGCCACACCTTCTTGGTGCGCAAGGAAGGGTTCCTGGACGAAACCGTCACCGCGAACCTGCAAGCGGGCCAAGCCTTTCAGTTCGGCCCGACGCTGCGGGAGTTAGGCAATACGGACGAGATAAAGATGGTGGGCAAGTTCAAGAAGATGTTTGGCGGCGGCGGTGAAACCGCGGGCATGGGAATTGTGAGCGTGAGGACTCAACCCAAGGGCGCGCAGATCGCCGTGAATCGCCACATTCTGGACAAGACCTCACCGGCCGATTTCTATCTGAATCCAGGCTCGTACCTGATTGACATTACGGCGGGCGGGTACAAGACCGTGCATCGTGAAATCAACGTCGACCGCGGCGGCAAACTCGTCATCGACGAAGTCCTGGAACCCGAATAGGCGCGCCCCCTCCGAATCTAGAGCACTTGCTTGCTTCGCAGCGCAGCAACCTCGCCGCTTTGCGCATCGAAGGATTCACCAGCTGGTACGTTTGGCGTCGCCACATTCTGGAGCGCGAAGACAACGAGATGACGCGGCCGCATGAAGTAGTCGCCGGGTTGTAGAAGCCCGGCTAATCACGTCTCCACCGTTGAAATTAGTAGCGCCCGAAGACTTGCGCGTAGCCTTGCTGATAGCCGCGGGCGTATTGCTCCTGGTAGGCGTATTTGTCGCCAAACTCGCGGTGATAGCCGCGATCTTCGTGCGCGTACTTGCCGCGCGGATAGGGATCATAGGGCTTGCGATGGGCGAAGTCCTTGCGCCCCATCTCCGAGCCATCCAGTTGGCCATTTTCGCGGGCGACCCGCGCCGCCTCGCGATCGCCGTAGTCATAGGCGCCCTGCGCCAGGGCGAGTCCGCCGCTGGCCATCGTCACCGCCAATACCATCGCCGCAAGTTTCGCGTTTCGCCACATGGCCGCCTCCGTCCGCAACGACTTCAATCATGCAAACCCGTATTGCAACGAAAAGTTCTGACGGTCAGCATCGCCCCGTGTCACTTTGAGTTACGCGGACTGAGCGGCGGATTGCCGGCGGATGGATTGCCGGTGTTAGACTCTGAGCTGCCTGGCGAAAAGTAAAGTCTAAAACCGCAGAGGACGCGGAGAAATTTCGCTTATGGAGATTCGGCGTATTGGGGTGGTTGGCGCGGGGACCATGGGCAATGGCATCGCGCAGGTTCTTGCACGGGGCGGATTCGAGGTGTTGCTGTGCGATGTAGAGCAACGCTTCCTGGATCGCGCGTTCGCCACCATCACCAAGAATCTCGACCGCGACCTGGCGAAAAACAGAATCAGCGCAGGCGAAAAGGCAGAAGCGCTTGGCCGGATTGTCCCTGTGCTGGAACGCTCGAGACTTTCTGCGTGCGATTTTGTGATTGAAGCGGCGACCGAGAAGCTGGACGTCAAAACCGCGATACTCCGCGACCTGGATCAAGCTTGCCGGCCGGAGGTGGTGCTGGCATCGAACACCTCTTCCATTTCCATCACCAAGCTGGGCGGGCTCGCCGGACGCGCGGAAAAAGTGATTGGGATGCACTTCTTCAATCCCGTGCCGGTGATGAAGCTGGTGGAAGTGGTTCGCGGCCTGGCGACTTCGAACGATACTTTTCAAACCGTGCACGACCTCGCGCTGAAGCTCGGCAAGACGCCGGTCGAAGTCAACGACGCGCCTGGATTTGTCTCCAACCGAGTGTTGATGCCGCTGCTCAACGAAGCCATGTTCGCGGTGATGGAAGGCGTGGCCGTGGCGGAAGCCGTGGACGAAGTTTTCAAGCTGGGCATGGCGCATCCCATGGGGCCGCTGGCGCTGGCGGATTTCATCGGGCTCGATGTGTGTCTCGACATTATGCGGGTGTTGCAGGAGGGCCTGGGCGATCCCAAATACCGGCCGTGTCCGTTGCTGGTCAAGATGGTGGATGCGGGGTGGTTGGGGAAGAAGAGCGGGCGGGGGTTTTATGTGTACTCGTAACTGTGAGCTGTCAGCCTTGGGCACTTAGCACATGGCATTTAGCCGATCAGGGAGTGTCTGGTACCGCCAAATCCCAAGTGCTAATTGCCAAGTGCGATTGCGCTGAAGAAGCTGACGGCTGACAGCTCCAAGGTTCCGGCTAACCAGATAGTTACTCCCGTTTCCACAGCGGCAGCGCGTATTCTCGACATATGGGTGTGTCGGTTTCGGTGCTGGCCTCGGGCAGCCGTGGCAATAGCGCGCTGGTCGAGAGTTCGTCCACGCGGATTTTGGTGGATGCGGGAGTGTCCTGCCGGGAAACTTTCAAACGCATCAAGGGCCTGGGAGAAGACCCGCACGCGCTGTCCGCCATTCTGATTACGCACGAGCATTCCGACCACGTTTATGGCTTGCTGGTGCTGGCCAGAAAATTAAAGATTCCGGTCTTTATGACCGCAGCCACGCATCAGGCCTGGAGCCGCGCCGTGCGCGAGGCCACCGGCGACCGGCCCGCGCTCGACAAGCTGGAGTGCTTTGAAGCGGGACGCGGGTTTCAGGTGGGCGACATTGCGGTGATGCCCTTTACCATCCCGCACGACGCCGTCGATCCGGTCGGGTTCACCTTTCGCGTGGAAGGCGCCAAACTGGGCTTTGCCACCGACCTTGGCCGCTTGCTGATGAACGTTCGCGATCATTTGCGCGGCTGTGACGTGCTGGTGCTGGAATCGAATCACGATGTCGAAATGCTGCGCAACGGGCCTTATCCATGGTCGGTGAAAGAACGTGTCGGCAGCCCCACCGGACATCTTTCCAACAAGCAACTCGCGGAATTCCTTGCCAACGACTATGATGGCAGTGCGGCTTACGTTGTGCTCGCGCATCTCTCGGAGCAGAACAACCATCCTGAACTTGCCCGGGAGGCGGCGGAGAAGGCCCTGGGATCCCGTCAGACTCTGCTGCACAACCGGGTGCTGCTGGCCGCGCAGGCGGAAGCCATGCAACCAATCCGGCTCTAGTTCATCTGTAGTGACATATGAGCGCATGCGTCGATCCCATCGTGGGCAAAATCCTGGCGGGCTGGCGCTATGACATTTCCGGCATTGCGCCGGAAATGCGCGGCGACTACGAGCGCCATTTCGCGGCCTGCGAGCATTGCCGTTCGCGGCAGCGGATGCATCGCATGATCGATATATCGTTGATCTCTCTGGCTTCGCTTTCCGCGGCAGTGTTTCTGCTGGCGTTTGGCGTGATTCGCCACTTCGAGCCGCGACATTCCTTCTGGCTGGAACTCGCGGCATTGGCGGGGTTCGCGCTTTCGGCGCTCCTTTGGTTGGTGGTAGCAGTGGCTACACCCGCGCCCATGGCGGTGGTGGATGCGGCAATAGTCGGGGCGCGCCATGTACACGACCATCTGCCGCCGGAGATCCGCGAACGGCTGCCGGAAGAGCTGCGGGCAAAGCTGACTGGGTCATGACAGCACGCTATGGGAAGGGCACGAGTTTCACTCGTGCCGCTAGACTCGCCGAGACAGGCCGCGCTTCAGTGCCTGGGGGCAAGGGAAAACAGTCTGTTCCGGCAGCGCGGTAGTTGCGCCGGATCGGCGCGGAGCCGAATTTCACACTGCTAATGGCACGACTGGAAGGTCGTGCCCTTCCCAAGAGAGGCAATTCTAAGGCGTCTGAATAGTTCAGCCAAGGCCTATGCCTTGATGTGGCAGCTGGCTAGCCCGCGCTTTTCCAGATACTGCTGGTGATAGTCTTCCGCTTCGTAGAAGGTCACCGCTGGAACAATCTGGGTGACGATCGGCTTGCGGGAGCGGCCCGACTTTTCCAACTCTTCTTTGGATTCCTTCGCCGCAGCCTCCTGCTCGGATGAGTGGAAGAAGATGGCCGAGCGATACTGCGTGCCCCAATCCGGCCCCTGGCGGTTGAGCTGGGTGGGGTCGTGATTCTCCCAGAAAACTTCGAGCAGTTTGTCATAGGAGAGCTTGGCCGGATCGTATTCCACTTCCACGGCTTCGGCGTGGCCGGTGCGGTTGGTGCAAACTTCTTTATAGGTGGGGTTGGCGGACTGTCCGCCGGTGTAGCCGACACGGGTTGAAATCACTCCCGGCAGTTGGCGAAACGTAGCTTCGACTCCCCAGAAACATCCGGCGGCAAATGTGGCTAAGGCCATGAGATGAACCTCGCTTGAAATTTTAATGGCTCTTATTGGATGCGGCGAGCGTCGCAAAGTGACACGAATCCCTGCTCTGCCGCGCTAGGTTTCCAGGCGTTGATTTCGCTTCCACAAACCGATTACTCGGCGTAGCATGGCGCCCCGGGATTGAAACCCCGGGAGGAAATCCATGAAATTCATGGGCGTCAATCTGTTAGCTGTGCTGGTGGCGGCAATCGCCTGCATGATTCTGGGATTTATTTGGTACTCGCCGTTGCTGTTCGCGAAGCCCTGGACGGTCCTGATGGGCTATGACCCGAGCGACAAAGCCAAGATGGAAGAAATGCGCAAAGGCGCGGGCGCGCTTTATACCATGTCGTTCGTGGTCAGTCTGGTCACGGCCTTTTTGCTGGGCAAGATCATTCGCATCAGCACGGTTGAAACCGCATTGTACGGGATGAAGGTCGGCGCCGGCGTGTGGCTTGGCTTCGTCACCACGGTGCAACTCACCGACAAACTCTTTACCAGGAGACCGTTCCAGCTGTATTTGATCAACACTGGCTATCAGCTGGTTTGCTTTTTGGCGATGGGTGCGATCCTGGCGGTGTGGCCGCGGTAAACGCCCCGCGCGAGCTTGCGCCTGAAAAATGCGCCTCACCCCCTCGTCAGCGCGCCAGTCAAGTCGGCTAGACGCCCGATGTGGTGCTCGACGCACCATTCCGTGAGTTCGTCCACGATCTTCTCCGTGGCCCGAGGATCCCAATAGCTGGCGGTTCCGATTTGCACGGCTGTGGCGCCCGCCAGCATGAATTCCACGACATCTACTGCGGTCGAGATGCCGCCCATGCCAATCACGGGAATCTTCACCGCTTTGGAAGCCTCGAACACCATGCGCAGGGCGATGGGCTTGATCGCAGGGCCGGAAAGTCCGGCCGTGACGTTGGCGATGCGTGGAGTGCGGGTTTCCGCGTCGATGGACATGGCCACAAAGGTATTGATCAGCGAAATGGCATCGGCGCCGGCGTTCTCGGCCACGCGCGCCATTTGCGCGATGCTGGTCACGTTGGGCGAAAGCTTGACGATCAGCGGCCGCTGGGCCACGCGTTTCGCGGTGCCGACCACTTCGTCGAGCAGGCGCGGATCGCTGCCGAACTGGATGCCGCCGTGCGCCGTGTTCGGGCAGGACACATTCAATTCGTAAGCGGCGATGCCTTCACCCTCGTTTAGGGCGCGAATCACGTGCTCGTAGTCCTCGCGCTGATAGCCGAACACGTTGGCAAACACCACGATATTTTTCAGCCGCCGCAGCCTGGGGAGTTTGTCCGCGAGAAACTCGTTCACTCCGACATTCTGCAGGCCAATCGCGTTCAACATGCCCGCCGGAGTTTCGTAGAGACGTGGCGGCGGATTGCCGGTCATGGGTTCTTTCGACAGTCCCTTGACTACGAAGCCGCCCAGCCGGTCGAGGTGGACCACATCCTCAAACTCGAGTCCGTAGCCGAAAGTGCCGCTGGCGGCGATAACCGGGTTCTTAAGCCGGATGCCACAAAAACTAACTCTGAGATCGGGCGCGAGCGCGCCCGGCGTGGGGGAAGTCGTCATGGCGGCCCCTCACGCAACACTAGCGCAGCCGGGCGAATTTCGTCCGGAGGTCTGGATGGGGATCTGGAGGGATTTGGCCGCATCTCGGGCGGCGGCAGCGACCCTTCGCCACGGCGCGCCGGAGCGAGCGCCTCAGTCAGAACCCGCCCGGTTGCGTTGGTGGGAGCATTGATGCCGAGCAGCGCAGCTAGCGTAACCGCCAGGTCCACCGGCTCGGCGTGGGTGCGGTGGATGCCGGGCTGAAAGGGAATGCCGTACAAAGCCAAGGGCACGCGCGTATCGTAGGTGTACGGAGAACCGTGGTCGGTGCCACTTTCGCTTCCTACCGTGTAGGGAGCGGGAACCGCGAATACGTACCATGCCGCCAGCTGCGAATAGCTGTGCTCGTAGCGCAGCCCGGTCTCGGTGTCCGGAACTTCCCCTTTGGCCAATTGCGCGCGTGTGAAGTAGCCGCGCATGCCGGTTTGCTTCAAGGCTTCTCCAACCGCTCGTTCCGCGTCTTCCTCTTTCATGTGGAGGGCGTCGAAAGCCTCCTCATTCAGCCACGCCAACGGATAGCTAAAATTCGCCACGTACTCCGCCGCGTGCGCCGGCGAAAGCCGGGCAGACAGCGCCTGATTCAATTGCGCTCGCACTTTGCCGGCAGAAAGCCCGTTGGCCGGGATGTGTAGTTTCGCCGCGATTGCGGGAAGCGGGGCCACTCCATGATCGGAGGACAATGCGATCCAAACGTTAGCCAGTCCGATCTGGTGGCCGAGGAAATCGAAGAACGCGGCGAGCTCCTTGTCCAGGGCGAGCGCCATGGCTTGCATCTCAGGTGAATCGGGGCCGACCTGGTGGCCAAGAATATCGTTGGCCGACAAACTGATTACCAGAAGGTCCGTGGCCGGACCATCTCCCAGCTTTTCGTAAGTCATCAACTCGCGCGCAAATTCAAATTCGTAGTCGTTGGCGAAGGGCGTGTGGCCAACCAGCTCGTAGAAATCGGCGGGCTTGCCAGGGGCGGGCCCGGTAGTCCGCAGAACATTGCCTTTGTCGTCTTTCCATTCCCGGTTCAGATACTTGCCGGCCCGCTGGCTGTCGTTGAAGTTCCGCACCCAATCGGGAAGTTCGGTGCGGTAATACGTGGAGGTGATCCAAGTTCCGCTCTTGGGCTCAATCCAATAGGCCGCGTCCCCCGACAAACCCGCGGAGAGCACGGCCGCCCGGTCTTTCAGCGAAATAGCGAACACGCGGGCTTTGCCTTGAGTGGCCAGCTTGAGTTCATCGCCCAGCGTGTCCGCGAGCAGATTGCGCGGCGAAGCTCCTCCCGGCACGCTACCGGTCACGCCCACGAGTTTGGTCCGGTCGTCTTCGACGGAGGTGACCATGCGCTTTTTTTGCGGGTCCCACCACTCGTTCGCCAGGATGCCGTGGCCGTCGGAGTAGGCTCCGGTCAGCAACGTCGCATGTCCTGGCGCCGTGGCGGTGTTGGCATAGTCGTAACTGCATTCGGGGAAATAGGCGCCGTGCTCCGTCAGAAACTTAAAACCGCCGTCGCCGAACTGATCGGCATAGCGGTCCAAATAGTCGCCGCGGAACTGGTCGATCACGATGATTACGACCAGCTTGGGATGTGCGTTGTAAGCGGAAGCAAAGCCGATGCTCGCCAAACACAGGCAGGACGAAAGTCCAGCGGCTATGCTCCTCAGGGGGAATCTCATCGCGGGGGTAGTTTACAGGTTGCGATGGAACGGGCCAAGGGCTGCCGCTACAGCAAGAACCTATGAACCACGAAGGACACGAAGGATCACGCGCGCGGTTTGGATACTCATTCTGAATTGTCGTTCCGAAACCCGCCGGGATCACCAGGAATCTGCTTTTCGCTGGCAAGAAGCAGATTCCTCACCGATAAACCTGGTTCGGAATGACAAATCGTCAAAAATGCGTCAGCCAAACCTGCGCCAATACCCAAAATTAGAACTGGCTGGCGGCTCCGGTAGCTTCCTTGACACTATTCTGCTTCGCCCTTTATCCTTAAATTCTGCATTCAGGGCAGTTTACGTCTCTGAGCAAGCTTCCGCGGCCTGGGCGGCATCAGGTGAGGTGCCGATGTTCATCGAAATTCAAGAACTGCAAATCCATCCCATCGACTTCGAAGAAGACGTTCGGCCCGGTGTGATCGATTTTGGATTGGAACTGAAACAGCAGGGCGCATTGCGCGGCGTTGGGCGCGCCCAGTTGGTCGAGGAACATCACGGCAAGCACCAGATAATACAGGACATCCGCTTGACCGGGGATTTGTCCGCAAGGTTCGAGCTGATGTGTGCCCGCTGTCTGGAACCGGTTGTGCAGGACGTGACGCGCAAGTTTGATTTGCTATATCGTCCGCTGGGAGCGGATGCCGGACGCGAAGAGCTTTCTGTGACCACCGCCGAAGCGGAAATAAGCTACTATCAAGGGGAAGGCTTGCTGCTCGAAGATGCCTTGCGTGAGCAGGTTTTGCTGGCCGTCCCGGTTAAAGTGATCTGCCGCGAGGATTGCAAAGGCTTGTGCCCGCACTGCGGCAAGAACTTAAATCAAGAGCAATGCTCCTGCGCGGAACCCATGGAAGATCCGCGCTGGTCGGCGTTGAAAGAGATACGAAGCAAGTTGGAAAACTGAGAAAGCTGCTAGCTTCTGCGTCTAGCCATGGGTTGATAGCTAGCAGCTGGGAGCGATTTACGAGAGGAACTCTTAATGCCTAATCCAAAACGGCGGCACTCCAAGAAGCGCACCAGCACTCGCCGCGCGCATGACGCACTCACCAGCCGGTCGCTCTCCGAGTGCCCCAACTGCCATGAACGCAAGCTGCCGCATCGCGCCTGCCCCAAGTGCGGCACCTACAAGGGCCGTGAAGTTCTCGATGTCAAGGAAGCCAGCTAGACTCCCAATCCCATGCCAAGCGTCATAGCCTTGGACGCGATGGGTTCCGACCGGGCGCCGAAGCCTGAGATTGAAGGCGCTATTCAGGCGTGCCGGCAGCATGGCGCGAGTGTCGCCCTGGTCGGCCCGGAAGACGTGCTGGGGGCTGAGTTGCTGCGCTATCCCGCGGCCCGCGAGTTGCCGATTGAAATCGCGCACGCCAGTGAAGTCATCACCATGGACGACAAGGCCGTGCAGGCGGTGCGCACCAAGCGGGATTCTTCTATCCACGTCGGCCTGCGCATGGTCCGCGACGGCGCGGCCGCCGGATTCGTAACCGCCGGCAACACCGGCGCGGCCATGGCCACCGCCAAAATGGTGCTGGGCGCGATTCCGGGCGTCGACCGGCCAGCAATAGCCGCGGTTTTCCCCACCGCCGTCCGCACCGTCGCCATTCTGCTCGATGTCGGCGCCAACGTCGATTGCAAGCCGCACAACCTCGAGCAATTCGCCGTCATGGGGGAAATTTATTTCCGCAGCATGTTCGGCGCACGGCGTCCCCGCGTGGGCCTGCTCTCGATCGGCGAGGAAGAAAGCAAAGGCAATGAGCTGACCCGAGACGCTTTCCAGCTCTTGAAGCAACTCCCCTTGAATTTCATTGGCAACGTGGAAGGGCGCGACCTCTATAGCGGCGACGTGGACGTGATTGTTACCGACGGATTCGTGGGCAATGTGGCGCTGAAGACTTCCGAGGGTGTGGTCAACCTGGTGCGGGCGACGCTGCGAGAAACTTTAAAGACTACGATTACCCGGCAAGTCGGATATCTGCTTTCCCGCAGCGCGTTCTCCGACTTCAAGAAACGCCTCGACCATACGGAATACGGCGGAGCACCCCTGCTCGGCGTAAAAGGTGTGTGCTTCATCACCCACGGGTCGTCGAATGCGAACGCCATCAAAAACGCGATTCGCGTCGCCGCCGAATTTGCCGAGCGGCCGATCAACGACAAGATTGAGAAGGACCTGGCCGGGATCCGAGCCTCCACCGTAACTACGTAGTGCCCTCGGGCTGCGGGCGGCGGCGGGATTCTGCTACCTTGGCATTCGAATATCCCATGACAACTTCCTCCTCAGGCATTGCCTTTCTCTTCCCCGGCCAGGGATCGCAAACCGTTGCCATGGGCAAAGAGCTGGCGGAGAAATATCCCATCGCGCGCCAGACCTTCGAAGAAGCCGACGAAGCCGTCGGCCACAAACTTTCAACGGTCTGTTTTGAAGGCCCGGAGGAGCGCCTCCGTCTCACTGAGATTACCCAGCCCGCGATTCTGACGGTTTCCGTGGCCACGGCCCGCATCTTGAAGCAGCACGGCCTGCACCCAGCCTTCGTGGCCGGGCACAGCCTGGGAGAATATTCCGCTCACGTCGCCGCCGGAACCCTCGATTTTGCCGATGCTGTGCGCACCGTTCGCATGCGCGGCCGCTACATGCAGGAGGCCGTCCCGGTCGGCGTGGGAGGAATGGCGGCGATTCTCGGCATGAGCGCGGAACAGGTGGCCGCGGTCTGCAAGGACACGGCGCAAGGGGAGGTTTGCGAACTCGCCAATCTTAATTCGCTGGAACAGATCGTGATTTCAGGCCACGCCGCCGCCGTGGAACGCGCGGCCGCTCTGGCCAAGGAACGCGGCGCCAAGAAGGCCATAATTCTGCCGGTCAGCGCTCCTTTCCATTGCTCACTGATGAAGCCGGCGCAGGATCGCCTTGCTAAAGATCTGCAGTCGCTTGTTTTCCATGAGCCCAGTGTTCCTGTGGTGTCGAACGTCGATGCCGCGCTGGTGGTCGACGCCGGCCGCAGCCGGGATGCTCTCATTCGCCAAGTGACCGGCTCCGTCAGGTGGGCGCAGTCGTTGCAGTTGCTGATCGCGCAGGGCGTGGGAACCTTTGTTGAGGTTGGCCCCGGAAGAGTGCTATGGGGCCTCATGCGGCAGATCGACAAGTCCAAAACTTGCCTCTACGTGGGAGATGAATCGTCCCTGCGAAAAACCATGGATCATTTCGCCGGCGTCAACGCCTGAGTAGTTTTCTAAAGCAATGTGGTTTTGGGGGCGCGGCGCTTCCAGCGTGTGCGTGAGAACAGAACTGCCGGCTATCGAGGTGGGGCAAATCGCGCAAGCTCCGGCCCCAGAGGGGCCACCGATAATAGCCCAGCGCCTTCGGCGCTGGGAAAAGTGGAAGAGATGAGCCAGTCCCGGAGGGACGATTGAAGTCCTAACGCACACACTTCCAGCGCTGCCATAGAGTTCTGCAGGACACGCGGCTTGGACCCCCGAGGTAGCCCCCCTCCGGAAGCAAACTGTCATGCCCTCTAATCCCCATCAGTACGGCGAAAAGCTCAGCGTCTTGTCCGACTTTTCCACCCAGACCCGCGCATGTTCGGAGCGGCCATTGATCACCACTTCCACGATCACCCCACTGGCGCCGCCCTTGGGCGTCCCTGAACCATAAATATCGTGAGACTTGATGAGCCCGTACTCTCCACCAGGGCCCCAATCATCGTAGAAATCGCCGTACGAATACTGCGGGTACTTCTGCGGATGCTGCTTCCAGTTGGGATCGTGCACCCAGATACTGTAGGCGCCCTCGTAATTCTGTTGCTGCAGGGTGTCGAAAAACTTGTCGACGACGTGCTCCTCCGGCCAATTGTGGTATTCCCAGGCCAACCCGGCTATCACCAAAGCGAGAACAAGAATGGAGGCAACGCGTATGCGGCGGCGGCGTTGGCGGGCGTAGTCAAACTCTTGCGCGTCCAGCAGAGTCATAGCTTTCTAGCATAATAGATTGCAGCCGGGAACTGAAAGTTCCGGAAACCCGCGTAGTGGTCAGTGGGATTTCCACAGGGTAATGAACTCGGCTCCTCCACCGATTAGAATCGTAAGGCTCACAGCGACAACCATGGCGCGCAAGTACGGGCTGGGTTTGTATCGTATCTTCGTTCTTCCAGTCCAAGGGTGTACGGCCTTGAATTCCTTAGCAAAGAGGCCATGCCAAACCCCGTAGGCTGCGACCGCTGTGGCCAGTAACACTGGGATCATCGCGTCTAATTCTCTCTGAGAGTCTTCAGGATACACCCGAGATGCCGTCAGGATTCGGATGTCTTGGTTCCCTCTGTGTGCCGCTGTGCCCACTGTGTTGAATCCGGAAGACTACAGCGTCCGCTTGAACAGCGGAACCGCCAGACCTAGCGTGACCACGGCGAAGATCGACAGATACATAATGTCCGGCCAAATGGCCACGAAGCCGGCTTCCTTCAGCAGCAGCGACTTGAAGCCATGCACGGCGAAGGTGAACGGATCTACTCGCGCAATGGCTTGCAACCACCACGGAAACGCTTGAATGGGATAGATGGCGCCGCTGGGGAAAAAGAGCAGGGTATTGAGAATGCCAAACGTGGCGCGCGGCACCAAGGGATCCTCCACTCGCACCATGAGCAGAAACATCATGGTATTGAAGGCGATCGAAGTCATCACAATCATGACCAGCAAGCCCAGCGCGGTGGACGGGTTAAACAGCGTACCCACCCCGGAAATCAGTGACCCAATCACGGTGATAACCACGCCGGTCATCACCGCTTTAATCGCGCCCGCGGCGTTCAACCCAAAGACTAGTTCGGCCTTGGTGATGGGCGTGACCAGGTATCCCTCATGGACGCCGCGAGCTTTGTCGTCGATGTAAAGCATGCCGCCGCCAATCATCACCGAAACAAACATGGCCAGCGTAATCGACCCTGGCAGCAGATACTTCATATACGCAATGTAGGGATACAGCTCGACCACCTGGAGAGCGACCTGTTGCAACATGCGCGGCTCGATGGTGGGATTGTTCAGCGCGCTGACCAGGTCGGTCATCTCCTGGCTCAGCGTGTCGCTCATGAAGTTGTCGCTGTTATCCACCACCAGGGCGATTTGCGGCTGAGATTGCTCGTACACGCGGCGCGAGTACTGCGGAGGAATGATCACCGCGCCGTCAATCTTCCCGTTGCGCACATCTTCCCGGGCCTGCTGCTCGTTGCTGTAATAAATGGGGACAAACGTGCGCATGTTGGCGCGGACCGAATCAAAAGCCTCGCGGACCTTGAGTGCCTGCGTGCCGCCATCCTCATCCACGATGCCCATCTGCGCATCGCGGATCTTCCCGCCAAAAGCGTTGCCCAGCACGATCAGCTGGATCAAGGGAAAGACCATCGACACCAGCATCAGCGTTGGCGAGCGGAAGAACTTCCGCATTTCCCGTTCGACAATGGCCAGGGCTCGATTCATGGCTGCAACCCCGGCCGTGGCGGCATGACGAACGCGTAAGACTTGACCAATTCGTCGCGCAGTTGCCGCCCCGTGTAGTGGACAAAAACGTCGTCCAGAGTTGTGTTCTGCACGGAAAGCGACTTGACGCCGACGCCGGCCTTCACCGCCATTTCCACCAGTTCCGTCGTGGCCTTGGATCCGTCGCTGGTCAGGACGCGATACATCCCCGCGCCCTCGTGCTGCACCGAAGTGACGCCACTCAGCGTGTGCAAACGCTGTTCCCAATCGGCCGGCGCGCGCTCGAATTGCGCTTCAATCACGTTCGACCCTGGCACGCTGGCCTTCAAAGCCGCCGGCGAGTCGAGCGCGACCAATTTGCCGTGATCCACGATGGCAATGCGGTCGCACAGGCGGTCGGCTTCGTCCATATAATGCGTAGTAATCAGAATCGTGAGTTTGCGGTGGCTTTTGATGTTGGTCAGCATTTCCCACACCGCCACGCGCGAAACCGGGTCCAGGCCCGTCGTCGGTTCATCCAGAAAAAAGATGCGCGGACTGTGCACCAGCCCCCGCGCAATCTCCAAGCGCCGCCGCATACCGCCGGAAAGCGTTTTGGTTTGCGCATCACGCCATTTGGTCAGGTCGACCAGTTCCAGCAACTCGTCAATCGCTTCTTTGCGCTTCTTGGCCGGCACGTCGTACAACTTGGCATAGATGCTTAGGTTTTCTTCCACCGATAAATCGAGATCGCTAGTCAACGCCTGGGGAATTACACCGATCGCGCGCCGCACCGCATTGGGATCTTCGACGACGTCGTAGCCGGCAATGCGCGCCTTGCCGGAAGTAATAGGGATGAGCGTGGTCATCATGCGGATCAGCGTGGATTTGCCCGCTCCGTTCGGTCCCAGCAGGCCAAATATTTCTTCTTCCTTCACGCTGAAAGAAACGTCGTCGACCGCGGCGAAATCGCCATACTTCTTGACGATGTGCTCGACCTCAATGGCGTTCTCCTGCGCTGCGCCAGCGCCGCCGTTATGCAGATTGGGATCGGTCATCACGGATGCTGCTCCCCGGCGGCGTTCGCCTGCTCCGCTTTTCCATCGACCTGATCCGGCGACACCAACACTTCCGCTGTCATGCCCGGAACGTAAGCTCCTTTGGGGTTATCCAGCCGCACTTTAAGAACGATGGTGCGGATGTCGCGCTTGCTTCGGCTGACGTCGCGCTGGGTCGCAAAATCCGCTTCCGGCGCCTTAAAAAACACTTTGCCGGAAGTGATGGTCCCGCCCGGCAACCGCACCCGCAGCATATCGCCAATCCCGATATGATCGCTGTAAGTTTCCGGAATCGCGGCCCGCACCCAGGTGTCATTCAGGTCCACGATAGTCAAGATCGGCTGGCCCGCATTGAGGATTTCGCCCTGGCGCGCGGCGCGCACCGAAACCATCCCGCTCACCGGAGCGTAGATTTTCGTGTAGCCCAAGCGGACTTCCGCCTCCTTCTGTAGCTCCACGGCATTGGCTAGATCGGCTTGTGTCGCTTGCACCGTGCTCTCGGCGGCGTGCGCCTGATGCGTGTTCGCGACCGCGGTTTTCAAATCGGCCTCCGCGGCGCTGACCTGGTCCTTCAGCGATTGCACGGTCGCCTGCTGCGCCGTCAAATTGCTTTCCGCCTGCACCCGGTCCTGATCAGACGCGACTCCTTCCTTTGCCAATTCAATGGTGCGGCGGCTGTCGCTTTCGGTGCGCTGCAACGTCGCTTGCGCCTGCAGCAACTGGGCCTGCGCCGACTGCAGCTTGGCTTGCGCGTTCACCACATTGCTTGAAGTCGATCCCTGCGTCGCTTGTTCCGACGCCTGCATTTCCGCGACCTTGTGGCGCAGGCTGACGATATTAGCGGCTGCGGCTCGCTCTTCGGCTTCAAGTTCCGAGGGGTCGAGTACCGCGATCAGTTCACCCTCTTTGACCTGACTGCCTTCGTCGACCAGCAATAACGCAAGCCGTCCTTGCACCTGCGGGCTCACGATCACTTGGTTGGCATCGACCGTGCCGATCAACACCAGGTCCTTTGATCGTGGTGTCGAAAGCAGGTAGTAGCCCAGTGACACACCGAAAATGATGCCAATCAGGATCGCGAACTTGTTACGGGTATTCACTCTTGTCCTCCTCGCGGCGAGGGGTTTGGAGTCTGGAACAACGCCGCGGAAATGAAATCCAACACCGCGGCCCGGCGGACCGTAAGCCGTTCTGGGGACATCGGGTCTTCTCCAGTCATCACGCGCATCACCGGCGCGCTGGTGAAATAGAAAATGATTACGGAAATCATCGAAGGGATGAACTGCAAGGGATCCACCGCCCGAAACTCGCCGCTTGCGCAGCCCTCGGCCAGCAAAGCTGCCAGTCTTGCGAATAGGGGGCGGAAATACTGTTTCACGATCCGGGAGAGATGAGGTGCAGCGGCGCGCCCCGCATGCATCATTTCCCCCTGCACCACTCGCGGATACAAAGGATGGCCTGCGATGTAGTCGAAGTGCGCGCCGGCGTAAGCCAGTATCTTTTCACGAGGGGGGAGGTCCCGCGAAAGAGCCTCCAGGACCGCCCTGGTCAATCCGCCAAAAACCTCGTCCAGCACCGCCCCGTAGAGCGCGTCCTTGTCTTTGAAGTAGTAGTACAGCAGCGCCTTGTTCACGTGGGCGGCGCGCGCAATCGCATCGGTGCGGGCGCCGCCCACCCCCTCGCGCGAAAACTCACGCACCGCGGCGTGCAAAATGGCCGACCGGCTCTGTTCCGGCCGTCGACGGGAACCTAAACGCGATTTGGCGAGTAAAGCTTTCATGAGACTGTATTAATTAACCGGTTAGTTAGATAATAACGTAATATTCGAGTTTGCGCAAGCTCTTTAATTCGTGGGTTCGCGAAAGATTCATGGTAAATTTGCCACCGTCGGGACCGTTGACGGCCGAAAGTCGCCAGTCACAAGCTGCAATCCGCGATTCATGACGAACCAAACTGCATTCCGACGTTGGCTGTTTGCACTAGCTCTGTGCGCGATTGCGGTGGTGTTGTGCGCCGTTTATCTCGATCGCCCGATAGCCCTGTTTTTCGAGGCCCGTTTCCGCCACACCGACCTCTGGGTATGGCTCAATCATGCGCTCGCACCGCTTGATCTTGTGGTGATAATCGCGCTGTTTTTTCTGCTGGCCTGCGGCATTTGGGCAGCATCTGGACGAAGGCTCGGCGGTTGGGCCGAAACGCCGGTGCTTTGTGCGTGGAGCGCGATGTGGGCGGTCGTGTCCGATGTCGTCTTTAAGCGCGTGTTCGGCCGGGCATGGCCTGACCCGACCTACATTCAGGACCATCTTTATGGGTTCCATCTTCTGCACGGCGGCGCAGGTTGGAATTCATTCCCCTCCGGAACGGCAGCCATTTCCGCTTCCATCGTGTCCGTGCTCTGGATCGTAAGCCCCCGCTGGCGGATCATCGCTGCACTGACTGTTGTTGTGCTCTCGGGGGCAGTTGTGGCAGGAAACTACCACTGGCTCTCAGACGTGATCGCCGGCGCCTTTCTGGGGGCATCTATCGGATGGTTTACAACGCGTTTGCGGTATCCGGTGAATCCACGGCATGGAAGATACATACCTGCGGACGGTGAGTGACGCCGTCACGAATCTAGACCGGCAAGCTAGCGATTGGATTGATCGCATGCGGCCAGTCTCATCTCAGGCCAGCCGGGAGTCTCAACATTCGGCGCCGCCGGCAATGGACGGCACCAGCAAAACCTCATCCCCGTCGCTGAAAGCGTAGCTGTTGCCGCCCAGGAAACGTATGTCCTCTTCGTTGACGTAGATATTCAGGAATCGCCGGACTTGCCCCGCTTCGTCTCGCAAATGCGGCTTCAGGTCGGGGAACTGCTCTTCCAGCACCGAAAACAGCGCGCCTAGGTTCTCCGCCGAACAGGTGAACTTATCGGTTCCGGCAGTGTGGCGCCGCAGCGCGGTTGGAATTTGAACTGTAATCGTCATCTCACGCCCCCACGGTCTCGGGAATCGGCAGCGTCTTGCCGAGGTACGCTTCAAACGCCGCCAACTTAGGCGCAATCGGCGTTTCGATTTCGTACTGCCCGACGAGCGCATCGGTAGTCTTCAGGCCGTTCCCGGTAATGCAGAGCACGGTCGTCTCCTCTGGCTTAATGCGTCCTTGCCGGTAGAGCTTGCGGGCGCAGCCCACGGTGACGCCGCCCGCGGTCTCGGTGAAGATGCCTTCGGCCTCCGCCAAAATCTGCATCGATTCCACCACTTCCTCGTCCGACACATCTTCCGCCCATCCGCCACTCCGGGTGATGGTCTTGATGGCGTAGTGGCCGTCCGCCGGATTGCCAATCGCCAGCGATCGCGCAATGGTCGAGGGCTTTTGCGGCTCAATGTCCTCATTCCCGCCCTTCACCGCAGTCGAAATCGGCGAGCAACCCGTCGCCTGCGCGCCAAAGATCTTCACCACTTTCGGCTCGACCAGCCCCAGCCGAATCAATTCGTCGAACGCCTTCTTGATCTTGGTGATCAACGAACCGCCGGCCATGGGAACCACGATGTTGTCCGGCAGCCGCCAACCCAATTGCTCGGCAATCTCAAAACCCACCGTCTTCGAGCCTTCCGCGTAGTAAGGCCGCAAATTCACATTCACGAAGCCCCAATGATGCTCATCCGCAATCTGCGAGCACAGCCGGTTCACCTGATCGTAGCTGCCGGCGATGCGCACCAGTTTCGCGCCATACACTTGCGTGTTAATGATTTTGGCCGGTTCCAAGTCGGCAGGGATAAAGATCCATGCCTGAAATCCATTGCGCGCCGCCTGTGCCGCCACCGAATTCGCCAAATTGCCCGTCGAAGAACAAGACACCGTATCGAACCCGAAATTCCGCGCCTGCGCCAAAGCCACCGCGACCACCCGGTCTTTGAAACTCAGCGTGGGCGCGCAAACCGCGTCATTCTTCAAATACAGATTCTTCGTGCCCCACTGCCGGGCCAGCCGCGGCGCCATCAGAAGCGGTGTGAACCCCGCCGGCACGCTCGGCTCATAGTTCTCCGGCAACGGCAGCAGCGCCGCATACCGCCACATGCTGGGCGGGCCTTGGGCAATTTTCTCGCGGGTAAATTCGCCGCGCAGGGCGTCATAGTCGTAGGCAACTTCCAGCGGAGAGAAACAATCTTCACAGATCGACCGGGGTTGATTTCCCCAGCTCTTGCCACATCCACGACAGCGCAGTTCATAATTCATCAGCCACTCTCTTAATTTTCTTCGCGAGCCATCTTCGCGAAATCCGAGCGGTGGCGGGACGAGCCAGCAATTGCCCCCAAAAAGCGAAATCCCCTTTCCCTAGCATTGGGAAAGAGGAACGAGATGCTGGAACTCCGCACCCCGAATCTCATGTTCCCCCTGTGTAGGGCGAGAGTTGACACCGGGCGACCGGAAGTTTCCTCCCGATCCGGT
>Ga0209415_10000659_pt1 | contig 64453 bp, 65 predicted proteins | sample PeaSoiSIISIP2007_FD_187696 | JGI IMG/M metagenome (GOLD analysis project Ga0209415, IMG submission 187696) | Peat soil microbial communities from Weissenstadt, Germany - SII-SIP-2007 (SPAdes) (version 2) | ecosystem: Environmental > Terrestrial > Soil > Wetlands > Peat | place: Germany...
TGCCTTTTCGCATCCGTTAAGCGTTTGAGAACACTGTTACTTGCCGTGTGAAACTGGTCTAAGCTAAATCAAGAAATGGCTTAGAGCAGTTTCGGCGATAACGGGCTCCTTTTCGCATCCGTTAAGCGTTTGAGAACACTGTTACTTGCCGTGTGAAACTGGTCTAAGCTAAATCCCAAAAATGATTTAGAGGGCCCAAGAAACGGCAATCGTCAATTTTTGCGATTCGTGAAGTCTCCAATAGCCCGTAAAGGGTACGACACCCTCAATCTCGGCCAAGTAAGATGCCGCCGTGCGTAGTTTACCCGCTCCGGGTTTTGCGGGCTGTTAACTCAGGAGCCTGCAAAGGGTGCGGCGGCACCATCATTACAGGGCAAGTAACGCTGCCGCCGCGCTCCATTTTGCGGGCTGTTATTTAGGAGATGCGCTTGAGGCACTCACTCGCCACATCCCCGCTCAATCCGTGCGCCCCGCCCTCTACTTCGACGAGCTCGGTCCGAGCCGGAATCAGAGCGAGCGCCGCGCGCATCTCTTCGATCGAACCAAACGGATCCCGCGTGCCCTGGACAAACAGCGAGGGAGTCCTGAGCCGCGGAAAATGGGACGTTCGCAACTGCGCCGGCTTGCCGGGCGGATGCAGCGGGTAGGATAGCAGCAGCAACCTGTCGGCGAGCTTGGGCCAATCGGCGGCGAGAATGGTCGCCTGGCGTCCGCCGTAGGAGTGCCCGCCCAGAAGGAGCCGCCCAGGCGCGAGTTCGCGCATCGCCTGGACCGCTCTCTTCAGACCCTCGCGATCGCGCTCGGCCTGCGCGGGAAAGGGCGGTCCGTGCGGGCGCTGCTGGCGAAAGGGGAGATCGCAGCGCAGGACCATATACCCCGCCGCGGCGAAAGTTTCGGCCACAGCCTTGAGCAAAGGCGCGTCGCAATTGCTCCCGGCGCCGTGGGTGATGACCAGCGCGTCGCCCCGGTCGGCGGCAGTAGTGGCCGCCCCGGTCGCAGCGTGTGAGGGCTCATAAAGCCAGCCCCGGATCATCTCACGCTCAAAACGCTTCATTGATTGGTACCTTCGCGCTCAAGACCCTCATATGCGATCTCTCCTTTCCCCCAGACGGTCTGCCTCCCCACTCCGGTCCAACGCGCGATTTCAAGATACGGTACGAATTCCCCGAGATCGCCCTGGTACTCGGCGACTCCGGTGAATCCGCCAAGCGAATGCCGCTGCCCGGTGCGCCCGCTCAATCGCTCCACTGCGATCTTCTCCAGTTCGCAGCGGGTCATCCGCACGCCCGCCGCCCGCTCGCCCAGAGTCTTGAAATCGATCTCCAGCGGACCCGGGCCATACAGCGCCCGCAGAGTTCTGGTACGATCCCGGATGCGCGCGAAGAGTGTGCCAAACTCCGGCCGTTCCGCTCCTTTAAGCTCGGTGGGCGTCAGAAATCTGACTCGAACCCTGGAGACCGGTCTGCCCGTCCCTCCGATCGGAAGCCGGAGCGGCTCGCGTCCCTCGATGGATTGGAGCGACGCCCGCGGCCGGCCCGGCCCCAATCCCTCCTCGGCGAGCGCCGTGAAGACACGTGCGAAGTGCTCGATCAACGCCGGATCGGCGTCGAATAGATTCAGTCCAAATTCGAAAGACGCCCCCGTGCTCAGCATCTTTCCGTCCAGGTGTGATGCGCGAAACACGAACGGGCGGGGCCAGTTGGCGAGGCCGCTGGGTCCTGTTCCGGGAGCCGAGGCCGGCTCGAACCATCGGGCGTAGGCGCAGGTCGATCGATCGCGGCAGTGGCGCGCATCCGAGCACTCGGGCGCGCATACGAGGTGCTTGAAAATCCGGCCAAAGGTGCCGCGCAGAATGTTGCCGATCTTCCCTGGCGGGAAGTGAATGGCGTCGATCGCGGTGAACCGAAAACGCAGCGGGATCACGTCGAACGTCGCGAGTTGGTCTTCGGGCGCGGTAACTTGAAAGGACATGGTTTCGCTCGCCGATATTCAAGCCGCTCGCGATCGCATTCGCAATAGCGTGATCCTATCTCCCGTCCCTTACTCGGAAACCTTATCACGGGCGGCCGGCAACGCGCTATACCTGAAGCTCGAAAACCTGCAGGTCACCGGATCGTTCAAAGAGCGCGGCGCTTTGAACCGAATCCTGACGATGACGGACGACGAGCGCAAACGAGGAGTGATTACAGCCTCGGCGGGTAATCATGGCCAGGCGGTGGCGTATCACGCATCGAAGCGCGGCATCCGGGCCCAGATCTGCATGCCGGTCAACACGCCCATGGTCAAGGTAACCGCCACCGGCAGCTACGGTGCGGAGGTGATCCTCTACGGCGATAACTTCGATGAAGCGGACGCCGAGGCGCGCCGGCGTTGTAACGCGGAAGGGCTCACGTTCTTGCATGCTTTCGACGATCCCGCCGTGATCGCCGGGCAGGGGACGGTCGGGCTGGAATTGATGGAGCAACTGCCGGATCTGGAGGCGGTGGTGGTGCCGGTGGGCGGCGGCGGGCTGATCGGCGGCATCGCTTGCGCGATCAAAAAGACCAAACCCGGCGTTCGGCTCGTGGGTGTCGAGACTTCGCGAGTGCCATCCATGCAGGAGGCGCTGCGGCAGCATCGGCCAGTCCTGGTACCGCCCGCGTCCACCATTGCCGACGGCATCGCGGTTCGCCAGGTGTCGGAAGCGACACTGGGTCTGTTTGAGAAGTACGTCGACGAAGTGGTCACGGTGGAAGAAGAAGAAATCGCGCTCGCCATCCTCTGGCTGCTCGAAAAGGAAAAGACGCTGGCCGAGGGCGCGGGCGCGGCGGGCATGGCCGCGCTACTGCATCACAAGACCACGCTTCGTGACAAGAAAGTTGCCGTGCTGATTTGCGGGGGCAATATCGATGTCACGCTGTTATCGCGAATCATCGAACGCGGCCTGGTGAAGGACGGGCGTCTGGTGCGTGTTCGCGTCGAGCTACCAGACCACCCGGGCGGACTCCAGCGATTGACCACTGTAATCGGGGAGGAGCGGGCAAACATAGTCCAGGTGACCCACGACCGCGCTTATTTTGGGGTCCTTCTGGGGGATACCATCGTCGATATCAGTATGGAGACCCGCGGTCCTCAGCATGTCGAGAACTTGCTCCGTAAGCTGACAGAAGCCGGCTATAAGTACGAGCGGGTTCGGTAGACCGTCCGCCGTACCCCAGGCCCGACCCTTTTTCCAACATCCCCCCAGACAGGATTTGCCGGACGCGGCATTCCACGCAGCGCGTCACGGAAGTTCCTCGCCCATGGTTTCGGGCAGGAAGCGAATCATCACTCCGCCGGCGACGAAAAATGCGGACGTGACGGCGAGCGCGCTGCCGATTCCATAGGTGTCCGCGGCGGCCCCGATCACGAAAGGAGCGAAGGCTCCGGCGGCACGGCCGACGTTGTAGGCGAACCCCTGGGCCGTCGCGCGGATCGCGGAGGGAAACAATTCCGCGAGCATGGCTCCGAACACGCTGAAGAATCCGTGAGCGAAGAATCCGACCAGCGGACCGAGCAGCAAGAGCGTCAGCGGGCTCCTCGCGGCAAGCCCGTAAATGGGAACGATAAGAGCAGCGGTGAAAACGAATGCTTGGAATATGGCGCGTCGCCCGAATCGGTCCGCGAGGAAGCCGAATGACGTGTAGCCAAAAAAGGCCCCGATCTGCGCCGGTATGATCCATGCGGACGATTGGAGAATGCTGAGGCCAGCGCCGCCGCGCGAGAGGGGACTCGAAAGATACGCTGGTATCCAGGTGAACAGTCCCCAGTAGGCAAACAGCGTACTGGAACAAATGACAGTGGCGATGGTAAGCCGTCCCCGCGAGGCCGGCCCGAACAACAGACCGAAATGCGCGCGGACGTTGCTCGAACGGGCGGAGCCCAGCCAGATCTCCGGCTCCCGGACCCGGCGCCAGATCCAGATCGCCAGCAGCGCCGGCGCCGCGCCCACCAGGAACAGCGATCTCCAGCCGTAGATGGGTAGGAGCAGTCCGCTGAGAACCGCCGCGAAAATGTATCCGATCGCCCAACCCGCTTGCAGGAACCCGCTCACCTTGCCGCGATGTTCGGCCGGCCAGGTCTCGGCCACCAGCGCGGATCCCGCCGACCAGACGGGTCCGAGTCCCAGGCCCACCACCGCGCGCCACATTCCGAGAGCCCACACGCTGTGCGAGGTTGTGACGGCTCCCTTGGCGAGGGAGTATAGCAGCATGGAGAAAACCAGAACACGCACGCGTCCGAATCGATCGGCGAAGTAGCCTCCCATGACTCCGCCCACCGCCGATGCAAATACGGTGATGGATGCAATCGATCCGGCGACGGCTGAGGTGAGTCCGAATTCGCGTTGGATGGTAGTCAGGGCGAGAGCATAGAGCATCATGTCCATGCCGTCAAACACCCAGGCGAACTCGGCTGCGGCAAGGTTCTTCCACTGGGTGGATCTGATGGTCCGATACCATGGCGATATCCTGGCGACTTTTGGTTGTGGAATCGGCGCTCCCATGGAATCAGTTGCTCTCATGATCCTCCCAAGTAACAGCCCGCAAAACCCGGAGCGGGTAAACTACGCGTGGCGGTAGCGTTACTCGACTTGCAATGGGGGTGCCGCCGCACCCTTTGCGGGCTTCATCGTCAGACTACTCCACCGGTTCGCAGGGCGTCGATTTCTTCCGTCTCAATCCCAAGTTCCCGCAGAATTTCCTGCGTGTGTTGGCCGAGTAACGGCGGGGGACGGTCGAACGATAGCTCGGCTTCAGCAAATCGCATGGGACTAACCACCTGAGGGACGGTCCCGGCTTTCTTGCCGGCGCTCCGCGCGTTCGCCTCGCTTGCTGGATGGGGAAGATGCCGCAGCATCTGGCGATGCTTCAACTGCGGCTCGTCGAACACCTGCGGAATCGTATGGATCGGCCCGCACGGAACGCCTGCGGCGTCCAAAACGCTCACCCAATGTCGCACATTGTTCCCGGCTAACCGCTCCGCGAGGATCGGCCGCAAAGTTCCGAGATGGTGGACGCGCCCGGCGTTGGTCGTATATCGATCGTCCATCGCGAGTTCCGGCAGGCCCAGCACGCCGCACAGTTTTACGAATTGCGAATCGTTTCCGCAAGCGATCACCAGGTGACCGTCGCTGCACGCGTAAACGTCCTGGGGCTGGATGTTCGGGTGCCGGTTGCCGGTCCGCTGCGGCGCTTTGCCAGTCAGTAGGTAGTTCATCGCCTGATTTGCGAGAAATGCCGCCTGCACGTCCAGCATGGCGATGTCGATGTAGTCGCCCATCCCGGTCTGCTCACGCCGAAGCAGCGCGGCCAGCACGGCCACCGCGACATACATGCCGGTCATGAGATCGACGATCGGCAACCCGACCTTCTGCGGCCCGCCGCCGGGCCGGTCGTCCGCCTCGCCCGTGATACTCATCAAACCGCCCATCGCCTGGATCATGAAATCGTAGGCGGCATGACTGCTCTTGGGGCCGGTCTGGCCAAAGCCGCTCACCGACGCGTAGATCAGCCCGGGGTGGATCGCCTTCAGGTCGGGATAGCCAAGCCCGAACCTCGAAAGCGTTCCTACCTTGTAGTTCTCGATGAGAATGTCGGATCGAGCGGCAAGAGCCTTGATCACACCCTGTCCCCGGGCGGTATTTAAGTTGATGGCGATCGAACGCTTGCCTCGATTCAAAGCCAGAAAATAGCCGGCGTCGCCGTGTGGTATGCGGTCGGGTTCGCCGCTGGGTTCGTTATCGTGGTCCTGAAGAAATGGCGGACCCCAGCTCCGGGTGTCGTCCCCGATACCGGGCCTTTCGACTTTGATGACGTCCGCGCCCAGATCGGCGAGGACCTGTCCCGCCCAGGGGCCCGCGACAACGCGGCTGAGATCGAGAACGCGAATGTGGGAAAGTGGACCCGCCATCGAACTGGTCTAACGTAGCATAACCGCGAAACGCTCTTGCTCCGGTTATGCACCTTTCCGATTTCTACGGTGATCGGCGGCTCATCTTCAATGTTTCGCCGGGCGGCCGCTTTCCAGCTCCCGCAAGAATCTAGACTCCTTGAGCGCCGAGAAACTTGTTGCAGTTGAGTCAAGTTCTTAGGCAAGCACTGCATATTTATTCCTGCTAAGTCGAGCTGGGGCGAAGCCCCTCTGGTGTGGTGAGTCAGAAATCCTGAGCCGCTTAGCGCAAGGTGGGGCGGACCCCGGGCGGACCCCCTGGTCCTGCCGACGCCCTCGTCGGTCTTGGTTTGCAGGCGAAAAGCCGGACCAGGGCGTCCGCCCCACCTACTGTTCACTCTGTGAGACGCACGACACTAGAAATCGATCCCGGCCAGAATCTCCGACGGCTTCTTCTCGAATGCCTTGGAGATAGCCAGCAGGCTTTCGATGCTCGGCAGGTTGGCGCCGCGCTCGATGGCGCTGATCTGCGACACGCTCAATTTCGTCTGGGTAGCGAGATCCTTGAGCGACCAGTCCCGCTCCACACGCAGCATCTTGATGCCGTGGCCCAGGCGCTCGCGCAACCGGTCCTGCGGGGACCGGCCGAGGCCGAACGTCTGAACCGCATTCTTCAGTACCTGCCGGAGCTGGGCCAGGGAGAAAGGCTTGGAGAGGTAGTCGAACACCTTCAACTTGAAGGTGGCCCGCATGTCTTCGAGCGACGGATAGCCGGTAATGATGATGACGCACAGATTGGGCCAGCGCGCGAGCAACTGCTCGAGAACCTTGTCGCCGCCGACGTCGCCCATCTTCATATCCAGCAGCACGATGTCCGGCAGGCGTTCCTCGCATCCCTCAAACAGATCGCCGGGAGTCGCGAAGGCGCGGACCCAGTATATGCCTTCGTCATTGAGGAAGTCCTCGAGGTAATTCCTGAAATCGACGTCGTCGTCGAGAACGGCTATGCCGGCGATGATTTCCTGATCCACTGTTCCGTGCCACGCCTCATGGACTGCCCAGCGGACTTGCCGGGCATTGGCTTGCGAGCCTAGCCATCCGCTATCATAACGCCCATGGCGTTTCCGGCTCCAATCCTGCGCGTTTTGCTGAAAAGTCTAGAGTCCTGAGAACTTATGCAACGAGCTCTTGGACAGGCCACTAGTAAGCTGCCCCGGCGATTTCGTCACTCTCGAGGAACCACTCGCGCACGAGCGTGTGCGAAACTGATCCGTGACGGTCGCCCGGCACGGGCAGGCGGCGCGGTTGGGAGGCTGCCCTGAGCCGAAGGCGGACCGAAGTCGGCTGCTCCCTAGCGGTCGGCGCTTCGTTTGAATTTCCGCTCCCTGACGGTCACGGCTCGGTAGAATATCTGCGGTCGCTAGAGCCGTGAACGGGCGGTTCATCCCGTGCCCGTGACGCGCGCGGACCGGAATCGACGGGGCGCGGTCTACGGCTGCTAAACCGAGCCGTGACCGTGAGGGAGCGGTAACTCAAATAATGTTATCGCCGGGACAGCTTACTAGACGATTCTTCCCTTCCACTCGACCGAGCGGCCGGTAAACCCGGTGATCGCGCTTTCGAAAATCACCGGAAGAATGCCGACGATCGCGAGGGGAGCAAGGAGCGCACGCATCCAGCCCCGATACCAACTGCGGAGCAGGATCACGGGGACGGCGGCAAAGACCGCCGCGACTGCCCACTGCCGGTCCAATAGGAGCCAGACGAGCGCCGGAAGCCACAGGGCCATCGACAGCGCGGCCGCCACGATCATTGCGCCCATCCGCGTACTAACCAGCATGAACCGGGCGGCGTTCCGCTCGAATGCTCCGGGTTGCATGCGCACGTGCCCCAGACCGGTTGCCCGCGCCGACGCGTACTTCATCCGATGCCGTTCCGCCAGCGCCGCGAACTTGACGTCTTCGACCAGATGCGTCAGCACGGCGGCGTGGCCCCCGATGAATTCGTAGGCGTCGCGCCGCGCCAGAATGCACTGCCCGTTAAAGACGGCCTGGCTATCCTGGCGGGGATTCACACCGCAAAAGAAGAGCGCGATCGCATACGGAACCAAAATACGCTCCGCCCAGGTTTGGCATTCCGCCTGGAGGTAAATGGACAGAAAGGCCAAGCCGCTCGCCTCGGCCGCGGCAACGGCGGCGTCGAGAAAACCCGGCTCATACCAAGTGTCGGCATCGGCAAACAGAATCCAGCGCGAGGTGAGCACGCGGGCTCCGGCGGCGCACGCATTGGACTTGCCGATCGCCCCCCGGATCAGCTCCGGCGCGGCCAACACTCCGGCCCCGGCCTCGCGCGCCGCTTCCTGGGTGCGGTCCTCGGAATGATCGTCCACCACGATCACGGTATCGTGAGGGAAGCTGCGCACCGCACGGGAGATATTCTCCTCCTCGTTTCGGGCTGGAATCACCACCATGCAGTCCACGGGCGTGGGCGACGGGGGGTGCGCAGGGATCTTCGGGATCGCCAAGTAACGCAGGCGGGAGTTGACCAGAAATGCGGCCATCACGACAGCCACCGCCAGGGCGATCCAAAGGCTCGGGTTGTCCCCGAGGAAGAGGACCGGGTCGAAGCCGTCAGGCACCCATGACTCTCCAAAGATGGCGCGTGATGGGACCGGCCATGGATCGTGCGGTGATCCAGCACCGTTCCACCGCCGGAACAGCGGGTCTCCGCCGGAACACGTCGAAGCCGGAGGTTTCCAGGCGGCGAAGCGTCTGGCGATAGAGATCGAAGGCTACCTGGACCGCGAAGCGCCCACGGGTATCGAGCAGTTTCAGCCCGGGTTCCGCAGTCTCGTAGTAGCCGCGCGCCCGTTCCACCTGGAACCGCATCAACCTGGCGAACGCTTCATTCCGGACCTTCCCCGCGAGATCCTTTTCCGAGTACCCGAACGCTTCCATCTCTTCGCCGGGCAGGTAGATTCGTCCATGGGCCAGATGCTCGCCGGTGTCGCGTAGTAGCAGGGTCAGCTCCATCGCGAGGCCCAGATCGGTCATGTACTCGGGCGCGGGGTCCCGATACCCCACCACGTGCGTCATCATCAAACTAACCACGCTGCCCAGCCGGTGGCACAGGCCGCGAAGCTGGGAGAAGCTCGAGTAACGAGTCCCGCGTAGATCCGTCCGAACGCCCTCGATCAGCTCGAGCGGGTAGTCGTGCGGAATGGTGCACTGGTCGACAGCTTCGAGAAAAACATCGAGAACCGGGTGCCTGGCGAGCCGTCCTCTGAGACCGCCAGCGACCATCGCGGCCCAGCGGTCCAGATCGTCACTGCCCTGCTGCTCGGTTTCCGCCTGGCGACCCAGCTCCCGGGTGTAAAGACAGTACCAATAAACAGCGTGGGCGGCGCGGGCCACTTCCGGCGGGAAAAAACGGGTGGCGAAGAAGAACCCAGGAGCCTGACTGCGGACCGTCCTGGCGGCCCGGACATAGCCGGCCTGAATCGAGCCGCTATCATTCAAAAAGTCGCTGCTCGATGGGTTCAAGTCGAAGATTCTCCGCCCAGTTGGTACCTAGCCCGCAAAGGGTGCGGCGGCACCCTCATTACAACCCAAGTAACCCTGCCGCCTCGCTCCGTTTTGCGGGCTGTTACTCAGGAGGCTAAACGCGCCGGTATTCGCTCCGCAAACTCAGAAGCCTGCAAAGGCCGGTCGCGGCCCTCAATTCTCGAAAGCCACAGCCCGTTCCTGGCCGCGACCCAGGCTCCGTTTTGCAGGCTGTTACTCAGTGGTGCCGGGCAGGTCCTGTGGGCTGTTCTATTTCCGTACTTACTTCCCCGCGATGATATCATGGCTGGCAGGAGCGTGGTTAGGGCCAGGAATAGAATCATAAAGATTTATTATTGATCTTCCGTCTTGCATTTGCGTCGCTTGTGCTGTATTCTGATCTACGAGAGACATTGATGACACCAGCGGACCCCAACCAGGCTCTCCCCAACGCCATCAGGCTCTCTACCGTTCTTGTATCCGGTCTCGTTCAGCTTCCTATTATTATTGGGGTCGGTGTACCCGGCCCCGCCTGAACGGCCCGATTTCGTAAGGAAACGAATTCTTGGCCACTGGGCGGGGGAGACAAACCCTCGTGCAGTGGCTTTTTTGCTTTAGGGAGGAATCACAGTCATGTCGTCCAGCCCTTCGTCGTCCAAATTGATGAGTGGAGCGGAAATCATTCTCGAATGCCTTCAACGCGAGAAGGTGGAGGTCATCTTCGGTTATCCGGGCGGAGTGACCCTGCCGCTTTATGACGCGATGTACGATCACGCGATCAAGCACGTCCTGGTGCGGCACGAACAGAACGCGTGTTTCGCCGCTGAAGGGTACGCGCGTGCGACCGGCAGAGTGGGAGTGTGCTGCGCGACGTCCGGGCCGGGGGCGACCAATCTGGTGACGGGCCTAGTGGACGCGATGATGGATTCGATTCCGGTGGTGGCGATCACCGGTCAGGTTTCGCAGAAACTCATCGGGACCGACGCGTTTCAGGAAGCCGATACGTTCGGCATTACGCGTTCCTGCACCAAGCACAACTTCCTGGTGAAGAACATCGCCGATCTTCCCCGCGCGATCCATGAGGCGTTTCATATCGCCGCGAGCGGCCGGCCGGGGCCGGTGCTGGTGGATATCACCAAGGACGTGTTGCAGGCCAAGAGCCACTATACGCCGGTGGCCGCGATTCATCTCCCTGGCTACAAAGTCTATACCGAAGGTCATGTCGGCCAGATCCGCCGGGCGGCGCAAATGATCTGGGAGGCCAAGCGTCCCTTCGTGTACGCCGGTGGCGGCATCATCGCCGCCGAAGCATCCGAGGAATTACGCGCGCTGGTGGAGCTGATCGACGCGCCCGCCGTCTGCACGCTGATGGGTCTGGGTGCGCTTGCGAGCAATCATCCGAACTTCATCAGCATGCCGGGCATGCATGGCAGCTATGCGGCCAACATGGCCATGACGGATACGGACTTGATCATCGCGCTCGGCGTGCGGTTTGACGATCGCGTCACCGGGCGTCTGGCGGCCTTTGCCCCGCATGCCAAAGTAATCCACGTGGATATCGACCCGGCCGAGGTGGGCAAGAATCGCGCCGCCGATGTGCCGATCGTCGGAGACGTGAAACGCGTATTGCCGAAGTTGTTGGAACGGCTGCAGGAATCGATCGACCGGCGGCCCAAGAACGCCGCTTCGCGCGCCGCCTGGTGGGAGCAGGTGAAGGCGTGGCAGCGGGAACATCCCCTCGAACCGGAAATGTCCGTCGACGAAATCAAGCCCCAACATCTGGTGTCGGAGATCGACCGGTTGTCGGGCGGGGAGGCCATCGTTTCAAGCGACGTCGGACAGCACCAGATGTGGGGCGCGCAGTTTATTCGCTTCCACCATCCGAGGCTGTGGCTCAACTCCGGCGGCTTGGGATCCATGGGTTTCGGATTGCCTGCGGCCATCGGTGCGCAGTTCGCCCGTCCGGACAAGCTGGTGTTCGCGCTGGTCGGCGACGGCGGGTTCCAGATGTCGATTCCGGAACTCGCGACCATCGCCAATCACGCTCTGCCGGTGAAGATCATCGTAATGAACAACGGCTACCTTGGGATGGTCCGGCAATGGCAGGAGCTGTTTTACAACAACCGCCTCTGTGGCGTAAAGCTGGATACCTTCCCGGACCCGGAGAAACTGGCCGGTGCGTACGGCTTCAAGGGGAGCACGGTGGAGAGCCCGCGCGAGCTGCGGAGCGCTCTCGAGGCATGCGTGCGCGATCCGGGTCCGTATTTGCTGAACGTTCGCGTGACACCGTTCGAAAACGTGTACCCCATGGTTCCGGCCGGAGGGGCCATCAATGAGATGGTGCTCACCCAGCCGCAGCCGGTGGAAGTCGCTTGAGCGCAAGCAGCGGCACTTTGAAAAGAAAGCACTCTAGAGGTAACCCATGCTGCAACTAATCTCCGTTCTGCTCGAAAACAAGCCCGGCGCGCTGATGCGCGTTACCGGTTTGCTGAGCGCCCGGGGCTACAACATCGAGAGCCTGACGGTGGCTCGTACGCTCGACCCGGAGCTTTCGCGGATGAGCATTGTGGTCGATATCGAGCCCACGCAACGGGCGCAGGTGATCAAGCAGATGAACAAGCTGATCAATGTTCTGCAGGCCTCCGACCTCACCGAGTCGCCCGCGGTACGGCGGGAACTGGTGCTGGTGCGGGTGCGGTCGGAAATGCAGAATCGCACGGCGATCCTCAAGGAAGCCGAAATCTTCGGTGCGCGAGCCGTCGACTCGTCGGTGGAAGGTTTCGCGCTCGAAGCCACCGGCGATCCTGAGAAGCTCGACGAATTCATTGATGTAATGCGCAGCTATGGCGAGATTGAAGTGACCCGGTCCGGCCTGGTTGCGGTTTCACTGGAAGCCAAGAAGATCAAGCTTGCGCCTCCGGTGTCCAAAGAATCGGAAGTTGAATCCACCTCCAACGGAGTTTTGCACAATGGTTAAGCGTTATTACGAACAAGACGGGAATCTTTCCTTTCTCAAAGGGAAGACCGTCGGGATCATCGGCTACGGCAGCCAGGGCCACGCTCACGCGCTGAATCTGCGCGATTCGGGCATCAATGTAGTGGTCGGATTACAAGAAGGCAGCAAGAGCAAGGCGAAGGCCGAAGCGGCCGGGCTGCGTGTCCTTTCGACTGCCGACGCGGCGAAAGCCTCCGACGTCATGATGATTCTGGTCCCGGATCATATCCAGGGCGATCTCTACAAGAGCGACATCGAGCCGCATCTCACCGCGGGCAAGACGCTGATGTTCGCGCATGGTTTCAATATCCACTTTGGGCAGATCACGCCGCCCAAGGACGTCGACGTCTCCATGATCGCTCCCAAGGCGCCCGGCCACCGCGTGCGGGAACTGTTCACCGAAGGCGTGGGCGTGCCGGCGCTGATCGCCGTCCATCAGGATGCTTCGGGCAAGGCTCATGAACAGGCGCTCGCGTACGCGCTCGCGCTGGGATGCCTGAAGGCGGGCGTGATCGAGACCACCTTCAAGGAAGAAACCGAGAGCGATCTGTTCGGCGAGCAGGCGGTCCTGTGCGGCGGTGTCAGCGAGCTGATTCGGGCGGCCTTTGAAACGCTCACCGAAGCCGGTTACGCTCCGGAAATTGCGTACTTTGAATGCCTACATGAATTGAAGCTGATTGTCGATCTCATTTATGAGGGCGGTCTCAGCTACATGCGTTATTCGGTTTCAGACACGGCCGAGTATGGCGACTACACTCGCGGCCCGCGCGTGATCACGGCCGAGACCCGCGCCGAAATGAAGAAAATTCTCAGCGAGATCCGTTCCGGAGAGTTCGCCCGGCAATGGATTGCGGAGAACAAGAGTGGGCGCAAGAACTTCCTCGCCATGCGCGCGGCGGCGCAGAATCAGCCGATCGAGAAAGTGGGCGCGGAGCTGCGCAAGATGATGACGTTCTTGAAGAAGAAGAAGGAGGTCGGCGTACCGGCCGCTTGAAAACCGGGGACTGACCACCTTTTTCGCGGACAAGCATTGCTGTTGGGCGAAGGGGTTGGCGAAAAAGGCTGTCTGTCCCGGTTTCCGGACCGGGCTCGTTGATAGCAGTTCGATTGGATTAAATTATGCGGGTTTTCACATTCGACACTACGTTGCGCGATGGCACGCAGGGCGAAGCCGTCAGTTTTTCAGCCGAGGATAAAATCCTCATTACGCACAAGCTGGATGAACTGGGAATCGACTACATCGAGGGCGGCTGGCCAGGTTCGAATCCGAAAGACAAGGAGTTCTTCGCGCGGGCCATGGACATGGACCTGAAGCATGCGCGTCTGGTGGCGTTCGGAGCCACGCGCTTTGCGCGCAACGCGGTAGAGGATGACCCGAGCGTGAACGCTCTGGTCGATGCCGGCACGCCGGTGGTTTCAATCTTCGGAAAGAGCTGGGACCTGCATGTTCACCGGGCGCTCGGTATCACCAACGAAGAGAACCTGAATCTGATCGCGGATACGGTGCGCTATCTGAAGGCCCACGGAAAGGAAGTAGTCTACGACGCCGAACACTTCTTCGATGGGTATCAAGCCAGCCGCGAATACGCGCTGAGCACCATTCGCGCGGCCAAGGATGCCGGCGCTGACGTTCTGGTCCTGTGCGATACCAACGGCGGCAACCTTCCCAGCCGTATCGCCGACATCTGCGCGGATGTGCGGAAGAATTTTGACGGCGTTTTGGGCATCCACACCCATAACGATTCCGACGTTGGGGTAGCCAACGCCCTGGCCGCCGTCGAACAGGGTTTCGCTCACGTGCAGGGATGCATGAACGGCTATGGGGAGCGCTGCGGCAACGCGAATCTGACTTCGATCATCGCCAATCTGGAACTCAAGATGGGTCACACCACCATCGGGAAGGAAAAGCTCGCGGGTCTCACTGCGGCGGCTCGCTTCATCGCCGAGCTGGCCAATCTTCCGCTGCGGGGCGATCAGGCCTACGTCGGACGCAGCGCGTTCGCTCACAAGGGCGGCGTGCATGTGAGCGCCGTGCTGAAGGATTCCGCGACCTATGAACACATTAACCCGAAGGTGGTGGGGAATCGTCAGCGGGTTCTGCTGAGCGATCTTTCAGGCAAGGGCAATATCCTTTATAAGCTGAAGCAGCACGGTCTCGATGAGCGCCTGGACGATGCCGGCCGGCGCGAACTGCTGGATCGGATCAAGCAGATGGAGTTCCTCGGCTACGAGCTCGAGGCCGCCGAGGGAACTTTCGAACTGCTGGTGCGCCAGGCCCTGCGGCCCGGGATGCAGCTCTTCGAAGTAGTGAACTACGAGGTAACGCTGAAGTCCCACGGCTCGGGATCGGGCGAGCCAAGCATTTCGACAGCGAACGTCACGCTGAAAGCCCAGGACGCCGTGTTCACGTCGACTGCGACCGGCGATGGACCGGTGAATGCCCTCGATCTGTGCCTGCGCGAATGTCTGGCGAAGCTCTATCCGGCGATCGCCGGCGTGAAGCTGACCGATTATAAGGTCCGCGTGCTCGATGCGAAGAAGGGAACCGCCGCGCGAGTGCGCGTGCTGATCGAATGGTCCGATCACCGGCGAAGCTGGGCTACCGTCGGCGTTTCGGAGAATGTCATTGAGGCGAGCTGGCTCGCCCTGGTGGACGCCCTGCGCCTGGAATTGATGCGCCTGAGTGAAACCGATCCGAACGTCCAGCGCGCCGTCGAAGATTACTGCTGGGGCGTTTGAGTGTCGCCAGCTCGAGCTGGCGACCGAGCCGTGACCGTCAGGGAGCGGTTCTTTAAGGAAAGCATCCTTCAGAAGTTTCCGCTCCCTCACGGTCACGGCTCGGTAGAGAGCTCGTCCCTCATTTGCGGATCATCCGTTGCCTAACGAATCTACTCTATGACCACAACACCCTCCAATATCTGGACCTCCGCCGAGCACGCTCTCGCCTACTTGGGCCGTGCCGATTCAATTCCACACCGAACGGAAGGTGAAGCGATCTTGCTCGAAGGGCTTCCCGGTAAATTGGGTCGCGTCCTGGATCTCGGAAGCGGCGACGGACGCCTGCTCGCGCTGGTGAAAGCCACCCACCCCGAGGCGGAAGCGGTCGCGCTGGACTTTTCTCCTACCATGCTGGAGCGTCTGCGGGCCCGGTTTGCCGCAGGCGCCGTGACGCCGGACGCGACGAAGGACGCCGCGAGCGCGGCGGACGTCCCTGCAACCGGCGTCGCAGCTACCAATGTAATCGCCCACAATCTGGAAGAGCCGCTGCCGGACCTTGGAAAATTCGACGCCGTGGTATCGAGCTTCGCGATCCATCATCTGCCGCATCCTCGCAAACGAGCTTTGTATTCCGAGATCTTTGACGTCCTGAATCCAGGCGGCGTGTTCCTCAACCTTGAACACGTCACCTCCCCAACGCCGTCGCTGCATCTGCGTTGCCTCGATCTGATGAAGCGTCGCCCGGAGAACGAAGATCCCGCTAACAAGCTGCTGGATATGGAGACACAGCTCGCCTGGTTCCGCGCGATCGGATTCACCGACGTCGATTGTCTCTGGAAGTGGCGGGAGTTTGCGCTATTGGCGGGGACCAGGCCCGCATCCTTGAAGTTCATCGAATAATAGTTTTACCGCGGAGTCATATTTACAACGCCAGTCATCCCGAGCGGCAGCGAGGGATCTGCTCTAAAGTATTGACATGCGAACAAAAAGCAGATTCCTCGCTGCGCTCGGAATGACCGGGGCAGGTGTGGTGCTCCCAACCCTGAGAACTTGCCGCACGAACCATTGGGACAGGAGACTAGCCTGCAGCGTCTGTCAGGTCTCCCGAATAGGTCCGTCCCGCGAGAGATAGCATCTCGGGCCCTAATCGAACCGGGGCAAACTATTTCCGCCAGTATTTAGGTCGAATCCCTACAGGTGTACTAAGTGGTTTCCCGCGTGGTATTCCGAACCGGCAACCCGTACGATTGGGTGATGTCTTGGGTCGCTGACATGCGTTGCCTGTACTGCGACGCGAAACTGCCGCTGTATCGCAAGATCACGAGCGGACAGTTCTGCTCGACTGCGCACCGTCGGGCGTATTGGCAGGAGCAGGAACGTCTGGCGGTGGAGCGTCTGCATCAGACGCATAATTCGTTGCGCGCTTATCGCCCTCCGGGCGCCGTCGAAGCGGTCCTGGGACAAGCCGACTCTGGTCTCGCGAGCGACGCGCAGATAGCCTTCGACGTTCAAGCGCTGGCGCGATCGGCATCGAACACGGATCGAGTCACGGTGGCGGGCTTCCTGCGAGATCCCGCGCTGGTGCCGCGTTACCACGAAAACTCCGGCCTCGATCCCGCGGCTCGGCAGGACGAAATTGAACCGGTCATCTGGACTGCGTCTTCGGCGCTGTCCCCCGTGGAACGGACTTCGCCAGAACAGATCTGGCCAGAACAGATCTGGCCAAACGGGGCCGCTCCACGGCTCGGGCGGATTCCGGCAGCGGGAGCGGTGAAGTTATCCCTCACGGCTGCCGCCAAGCCACGCAAGGCTGACGCGCCGCCTCCCGCGCGTTCGGGCAGTGCGCCCCGCCGTGAAGTTGCGCCGGTGGCGGCCACCACTCGTCCCATGGTCTACGTGGCATTGAACGCGACGCCTGACACACCCGAATTACGCATAACAGAGTTAAGCATAAGAGAGCCACGCGCACCGGAGCTGCTCGCACCAGAGTTGCCGATCCCGGAATCATCCGTCGAAGCCGAGCCGCCGGTCCCGCGATGCGAGCATTTGTTCGCGATTCCAGTCCCCAGTTCGACGACCGGCCGCGTTGGCGTGCCGCCTGATGCGAATGCCGCGGGTGCTTCCTCGGCAAGACGGGAACCGCTTCCAATCGCCGTGATCGTGCGCTCGGAACAAGCGATCGAGACATTCGCCCAGTTATTTTGTTCTCACCACCACTCCACCGCGCTCGCCTCTAAGCATTTTCCCTCGGCTGCCATGCATCCGCTGACCCTGGATCGGGCGCTTGCTCACGAGGCTGCCGACGCCAAGTCCGATCCCCTTCCCCTCGCCGTCACCATGCGCGCGCAGGTTCCGCTCGACGCGCTGCGGGCGCAGCGTAAAGCCGCGGCACTCGGATCTGCCCAACTTCCGGCGGCTGAAATGCGGCCTCTCGCGCTCGATCGCACGCCGCTGGTTCATGGAATTTGGACCGACCAGGCGCGTGGGCTCGACTTTGGGAGCGAAGGCAGTTCCCCTGTTCTGATGCTTTCGACGCCCGCGCAGCGTCCCCGCTTGCGGCTGGCGGCGGGCAGCCGGTATCCGGTGGGCAACCGCTATCAGATGGAAGGACGCGAAGGGAATGTCGCCGTGGCGGAAGTGGAGCCGGCCAGGGTAATGGTTGCGCCTCCCCACATCCCCCTTCCACCGAACGTCGCCGCACCCATTCGCGTGCCGAACGCCGGTGGTCTACTGCCGCTCGCCTGTAACGCCAAACCGAGCCAGCCGCCGAGTGGTGGCGTGGCGTCGCCGGAAATCTTTACCATTCCTCAGCCGCTGAACACGGCGCCGATAAGGCCCGGTTCGAAGCTCGAACCGCTGGACGCGAAGCCGGTGTCGGACCATCTTCGTCCGCCGCCGTCCGAGAGCGGAATACGTTCAGGTCTGATGCCGTATCCAGGGGACGATTCAGCCAGGAAGGCGAACGTTTGGGCACACGCGGTGGATTTTTGGGAACACGCGCCGCGCGATCTGAAGATGCTCGCGTTTGCGATCCCGATCCTGCTTGGCTTGGCTCTCCATCCCGGGTTGCCGAAAGTGCGCGTGACCGCTCCCGCGACCACCGGCGGTTTGGAGAGAGATTTCAAGCGGACTTTGGACGAGCAGATGGTCACTGTGAAGCACACCGTGGCCGAACGCGCCGCCGTGGCCCTCGACGAGGACTTTCGGTCCGGACTCGACGACTGGACCAGCCGTGGCGACTTGACGACGTCGTGGTCGTTTGATGAGAACGGATTCGTGAAGCCCGGACCCCTCGCCATCTACCGGCCCACCGCGGGGCTCACCGACTATCAGATGCAGTTCTTGGGAATCATCGATGAGAAGGCGCTGAGCTGGGTGGTTCGCGCGGCCGACTACGACAACTACTATGTAGTGAAACTAGTCGTGTTGAAGCCGGGTCCGCTGCCTACCATCGGCGTGACTCGCTACGCCGTCATCGACGGAAAAGCGCAGGATCGCGCCGACACCATTGCGCCCATCAACGCCCGCCCCGACATGTTGTACCGCGTGCGGGTGGACGTGAACGACGATCGTTTCGTGCTCACCGTGCAGGGACAGTTGGTGGATAGCTGGTCCGAGTCTCGGCTGAAGCGCGGCGGTATTGGATTCTTTTCCGCGCGCGGCGAGGAAAGCCGTGTGCGCTGGGTGCAGGTGACGCACCAGTACGACATGCTCGGGAGATTGTGCGCCTACCTGGCGCCGTATAACATTCCATCGACGAACGGGAGTTGGTAAATCATGAGCGCACGTAAAGTTGCACCGGAATCCAAGGCCGCCGGCATTCGCACGGACGGGAAGGCGGGGTCTCCCGCCCTTGCCCGGTCCGTCTCGCTGCATCTGGAAGGAAAACCGAAGGACGCGCTGCGCGAGCTGAACACGTCCATTGAAAATGGCGAAGAGACGCCGGAAATTTTCGCGGCCAAGGGCCATATTCAATTCGAGCTCGAGCAGTACGAGGACGCGATCAAGACCTATGAGCGATTGCTGACGCTCGCTCCGCGCCACCGGACGGCCAACTTTAATCTGGGCATCTGCTATGAGAAGCTCGGCCGCTGGCCCGAAGCCACGGATGCATTCCAGAAGGCGCTCGACGCCGATCCGCAACGCGACGAAGCGCAACTGGGGCTCGGCATCTGTCTGCTCCACCAGGAGAAACCGGAGCCGGCCATCGCCTGCTTCGACAAAGTGCTGGCCCGCCAGCCGGGTCATGAGACGGCGCTGTTCGGCAAGGCGGTCTCGCTGCAACTGCTGTGGAAGTTCGACGAAGCGACAGCCCTGTATCTCAAGATGCTGGAGAAGAATCCACAATCCGAGGAGTGCCTGGTGAATCTGGTCACCATCGGGATGGCGCGCAAGGATCACGGCGCGATCCAGCAGTACTCGGAGCGTCTGCTCGCCCTGCGGCCCTTCTCGCAGGCGGCGCTCGAGGGATTGGCCACTTGCGCGTTCCATTCGAACGATTACGAAGCGGCCTCGCGTTTCTGCACCAAGCTGGTGGAGTTCACGCCGGATCACTTCGAACGGTGGTTCAACCTGGGCGTCGCCGACCAGAAGCGGGGCAAGCTGGAGGAAGCCGCCAAGGCTTACTCTGAGGCGGTCCGGATCCGTCCGGATGCCAAACAGGCGTTCGTGAATCTGGGCATTGTCCGGCAGGAATTGGGGGAATTGAAGCAGGCTCGCGAAGCCTACGAGCGCGCGCTTCAGATCGCCCCCGATCTGGCGGACGTCAACTACAACCTGGCCAGCGTTCTCGAACAGCAGGGCGACAAGGAACAGGCGGAACGGCTGTACGTGAAACTCCTGGCGCGCAATCCGGAGTGGGAGGATGCATGGTTCCGGCTGGGCTACCTGAGGCTCCAGCGCGCCGATCATCGAGGCGCGGCCGAGGCCTTCCAGAACTGCGTCCGCAAGCGCACTCCGTGGCCCGAAGCTCACCTCAATCTCGGACTCGCGTATTGGAATATGGGCGATCACGAGGGTGCGGCCAAGGCTTTCGAGGCGGTGGTGCAGTCCCAGCCGGGATCGATCGACGCGCTGCGGGGACTGGCTGCCCTGGCGGTCGAGCGCGAAGATCTGGATAAAGCTCTCGACCTGCAAGCGAAGCTGATCGAGGCCGGCGAGCGCACGCCGGAGTTGTTCTACAACACCGGACTGCTTCTGCAAAAGGCCGGACAGGTTGAGGATGCGGTCCGTCTTTACCAGGAAGCGCTGGTCGAGCGGCCGAACTTTGCCGAGGCGCTGCTCAATCTAGGCCATGCGCTCAAGTCGCAGGGACATACCGACCAGGCGCGCGATTGTTGGCGGCAGGCACTGGAGCAGAAACCGGAACTGGCCGCCGGTTACTACGAGCAGTAACGATCAGCGATTCACGAGGCGAGCTTCCGCGGAGGCCCTCGCGCGTCATCATCGCAACTTCTGAATCTGCGAACTCCCGATCGCTTCGAGCCGCCGCCGGCTTGCCTCGGAGACCTCCGCGACCGCCCGCTCGAAAGCCAGCCGGTTTCGCTCGGAAGGTTTTTGAAAACCACTGATCTTCCTCACGAACTGCAAGGCAGCGGCGTCAAACTCATCCGCCGTGGGAGCTTGCGCGGGTCTTCGTAGAACCTTAATACTTCGGCACATTTGCTTTCATCATCTCGCAAAACGGGCGCTTCGAGTAGACTGGAAAAATACGGAGCGCGCAGCGGTGTTTACGGCCCGATGCTCGGATGACGATGCGGATTGATAAAGCCACCGAACGCTACGAAGCCTGGTTGGGCGAGCGCATCCCCCTGATCCGCGCCGATCTTAATCGGAAGCATGCCTTGATGCGCGATGCTTTGTTCCCGTTTTTCCGCGCCACTTTCTACCGCTGGGCTCAAACCTGGCCGGACGTTTGTCCCGAGCTTCAGTCCGCGCCCGAAGCGCTCGCCGTCGGCGACCTGCACGTCGAAAACTTCGGCACCTGGCGGGATGTCGAAGGGCGCCTGATCTGGGGGATCAACGATTTCGACGAGGTATGCTGGCTGCCGTATACTTGCGACCTGGTGCGTCTGGCCACCAGCGCCCACCTGGCGATCGCCGCCGGCCATCTGAAGATCACCCCCAGCAAGGCGTCGAGAGCGATCCTCGCCGGCTACCGCGACGGACTCCGCTCGGGCGGTCGAAGCTTCGTTCTTGCCGAACACCACACGGCTCTCCGTCACATGGCGGTCGAAAGATTGAAGGATCCCGAAGGGTTTTGGGCCAAGCTTCAGGCGCTCCCCACGATCAAGGGCGAATGCCCGCCGAGCGCGACCAAGGCGATTCGACGTCTGCTGCCCGATGCGCATGTGCGATATCGGGTGGTCCATCGCGTCAGCGGGCTCGGCAGCCTCGGCCGGCGCCGCTACGTCGCGCTTTCGGATTGGCACGGCGGCAGCATCGCACGGGAAGCCAAGGAGCTGGCGATTTCCGCATGGTTGTGGGCGCGTCCCCGGCGCCGCAAGCCCGAGATTCTCTATCAGGACGCGATCGATCGCTCGATTCGCTGTCCCGATCCGTTCGTCCGCGTCAAAGGTCCCTGGCTCGCGCGGCGGCTGGCGCCCGACTGTTCGCGCATCGAACTCTCGTCGCTGCCCACCACGCACGACGCGGCGCGGCTGCTTGCCGCCATGGGTTGGGAAACGGCGAACGTCCATCTGGGCAGCCGCGACGCCCGCGCGCTGCTTCACGACCTGACCGGCCGCGGTCAGGGCTGGTTGCATTCGGCGGCGCAGACAATGGTCGAGTCCACCCGCCAGGATTGGGAAGACTGGAAGAAACTCAGCTAGCTCGCAAAGGGTGCGGCGGCACCCCCAGTGCAAACAAGTAACAATGCCGCCGCGCGTAGTTTACCGGCTCCGGATTTTGCGGGAGGTTACCCAGAAGCTCCGTTTACGATACAATCGCCGCATTGGGTTCTCCCCCCAGGGGGTTGAACGCACAAGGAGCAAATCCAAAATGAAGCGCAGAAGTTTTCTACAGGTGGCGGCCGGCACCACCATCGCCGCCGCCCAGCGGGGAATCGGTTACGCCCAGGGCGCGGGCCGGAAGACCCTGGAGTACGTACAGGTGGACGTCTTCACCAAGAATCCGCTCGAAGGGAATCCACTCTGCGCTTACATTGCGGCGGACAATCTGACCGACGAAGAGATGCAGCGCATCACCCGCGAGATGAATCACTCCGAGACCACGTTTTTGCAGGCTTCGAAAGGCAACGGCGACGGGGTGGTGCGAATCTTCACCCAGGGCGGGGAGGCTCCCTTTGCCGGTCACCCCACGCTCGGAAGCGCGTTCGTGATGGCGCAGATGCATCCCGGCAAGAGTCCCTTGAAGCTCGAGGAAAAGGTCGGCCCGATTCCCGTGGTAGTGGAGAAGCGAAGCGACGGCATGTACCTGGAGATGACGCAGAACGATCCCAAGTTCCTGGCCAAGGCAACGGACCTTGCCGGTCTCGCGAAATCCCTCGGCTTTACCGCAGACGAGCTTGACAGCCGCTACACCCCGCAGGTGGTCACCACCGGCTCGGCGTTCCTCATCGTTCCTCTGAAGAGCACCGGCACGCTCGAACGCCTGACCCGTGACGCCCGGCTTACGCCGGAACAACGGAGCGAGTTCAAGGCCGGTCCCTACTACGTCGTCACCGGAGAGAACGAAATCGAAGCGCGGATGCTCGGCGCGGCGTCCGAGGACCCGGCGACGGGCAGCGCGGCCGGATGCGCGACGTCCTTCCTGGTTCAATACGGCCGCTGCAAGCCCGACGTGCAGTTCGTGATCAAGCAGGGACGGCTGGCCAAGCGCCCCAGCTTCATTTATGCGAATGCGTCGCTCAAAGGCGGGCAGGCTTCGAACGTCCGTATCGGCGGGTACGTGGTCGAAGTAATGCGCGGTAAGTTGACGCTGTAACGACCCGCGCGGAGGCCGCGTCGCATCGTCACGTCAGTCCGATCAGGCCCTTATACTGAGAGCAGGTGCCGATAGTACGCTTGCACCGCACGAGGAGGAAACATGACCATCCGCCGTTTCTGCTCGTTAATGGGATGCGCGGGACTGCTTGCGGTCACCGTCGCTTGCACTACACCGGCTCCCGACACCCGCGATGCCGACGTGAAGGCCGTGCGCGACAAGGAAGCTGCGTGGTCCAAGGACGCCGCGTCCCGGGACGTCGATAAGTTCGTGAGCTACTATGCCGCCGATGCGTCGCTGCTGATGCCGAACATGCCGGCCGTGAGCGGGAGGGACGCCATTCGGACGGCCCTCAAACCGGTGCTGGACGATCCGAACTTTTCACTGACCTTCCAGCCGACGACCGTCGAAGCCTCCAAAGGTGGCGACTTCGTCTACGCGCAGGGGACCTACGCCCAGACTTTTTCGGATCCCAAGAATCCCAAGAAGACCATCAGCGACAAGGGCAAATACCTGGATCTCTGGCGAAAGCAGGGGGACGGCGGCTGGAGGGTGGTGGTGGACATGCTCAACTCCGATCTCCCGCTGACGCCGGCGCCGGCGAAGGGCAAAGCAGCCTCGAAGGCGCGCACAAAGGGCAAGGCCACCCGTCGCAAGACCGGCTAAAAACGCTCAGACGAAGAGCGTGAGCTGGGCATCGTGCGGCCACAGTTCCGGTTCCTTCCGTGGAGCATCCGGATCCTGCTCGAGCCCGTGACGGCGGCGAATCATTCGAACCCGTTCCTTGATTTTCTCCGGGTAATCGCCGGTCAGATAGGCGTTCCGCGCGAAGCGCTCGCGGTACCGACGCACCAGCGCCGGGAATCGTTCTTCAAGAAACGGAAAGAACACGTCTTTCGCGCACTGTTTCAGAAACAGCACATTCGCTCCAAACGCATAGGCGCCCGATTCGGCCGCGGCCTTGGCCAGGGCGTCGAGCCCACGCTCACTGTCATTGATCAAAGGCAACACCGGCGAACAGAAAACCGTCGCCCGGATTCCCGCCGCGGTGAGCTTGCCGACGGCCTCCAAACGAAGATCCGGCCGCGGAGCGAGCGGCTCCATCAGCCTCGCCAGGCCGCGATCGAGCGTGGTCACCGTCATGGTGACGGTCAGATAATGACGCCGAGCGATCTCTTGCAGCAGGTCGATATCGCGGGCGATCAGGTCCGACTTCGTGATGATGCCCAGGCGGTGCCCGCTGGTGTTCGCAAACACCGTGAGAATCGCGCGGGTTCGCAGGAAACGCCGCTCGGCGGGTTGATACGGATCGGTAGCGGTGCCGATCGAGATCGATTCGCCTTGCGGGATGCGGCCCAATTCCGCGCGGAATGCCGCCGGGTCAAACTGCTTGACGAAGATCTTGCGCTCGAAGTCAGCCCCGTCGCGCAGTTCCATGAACTCGTGCGTGTACCGCGCATAACAATACTTGCAGCCGAACTCGCAACTCCGGTAGGGATTGATCATCCGTTGGAACGGGACACGAGGATTGTTGCACCGGGCGATGAAACTCCGGGCTGGGAGATCGAAATACTGGACGGTTCGCTTGGCCTCGATCCGAGGACTCTCGGCCGCCATCCGCGCGATTCCAACCAGGTCTCCCACAGATTGATATTCGCCTTATGTTCGCCTCTTGTCAAGCGCAAAGGGCTCAGATGGTACAAAGGAAGATTGGCCCTGTGATGAAGACTACCGAACTGAGTATTCGCGAGTTCCAGCCGGGAGACGAAGCCGCCTTCCGAACGCTCAATGAAGAATGGATCGTCCGCTACTTCGCCGTCCTGGAGCCCAAGGATGTGAGCTCGCTCGCCGACCCTCAGCGCACCATTCTGGATCGTGGCGGCCGAATCTTCCTCGCCGTCGAGAACGGCCGGCCGGTAGGTTGCTGCGCGCTGCTGGCGATGGGACCGGGTGAGCTTGAAGTCGCCAAGATGGCTGTGACGGAATCCTCGCAAGGCAAAGGCGTCGGGCGTCGATTGCTCAAGAAGGTGATTGCGGAGGCTCGCGCTTCTGGAGTCCGCCGTCTCTATCTGGAGACGAACCACATTCTTGCGCCCGCGGTCCGGCTCTATGAATCGCTAGGCTTCCGCTACCTGCCGCCGGAGCGTATTGTCCCTTCTCCCTACGCGCGGGCCGACGTATACATGGAGTTGTTGTTCAACTGAAACGGCAGGAGGGCGCGCCGGCTCCGAAGAGCTCTCAAGACCTAAGCGTCGCTCTTCGGCGCAGCAGGCGGTTGCGGCGGATCTTCCTGGGTGGCCTTTATCGCGTCTTTGAATCCACGAATGCCTTCGGCTAGACCCTTGCCTAGCTCGGGCAGCTTCTTGGGCCCAAAGAACACGACTCCCACGATCAGTATCACCAGCAAATGCATCGGTTGGAACAAGCCTTCAAACATAGATCCTCTTTGTGTATCCTACCCCAAGTATACGACGTTCACGACGGCAAGGTACGCCCGCCTGCCGCATTGAATCCCGATGGGACGTCCTCGTGCGCCTCGGCGCGCCGGTAGGTCGCGCAGTAGGTACTGGGCAGCGGACAGGTAGTAGTTCCGCGCGAATCGACCCGCCCTCGCCTTGGATCAGCACCGAGTTGGCGTCGGAGAAGCCGACAGCGACCCAGACGCCGCTCGCGACCTTGATCACCTCCCGGCGGAACTCGGCTGAATGGGCGCGCAACTTCTCCCGTCCGGCAAACTCCTGGGCCGCCGCCGCGCCGCAAGTGGCCAAGAGCATCAAGAGTCCAGCGAGCGCCGCGCTCGCTTCGGTGTAATTCAACAATCGCCGCATCAGACCTCCAAACCCACTGAGATGTCTTCCGGGGCGGGCTTCTTGCGAGGAGCTAAGGAGGCGAATGTCCTGGGTTCCCGAGTAGTCATTGACGCCACCCGGCAAGATGCTACGCTTTCCTCTGGAAGACTGCACCATCCGCGCAGACAATGGCCAAGAAACCGTCAACCGGAGTTCAGGTAATCCCGGTCGAATTGATCGAGCGCAAAATCTACCTCATCCGAGGTCACAAGGTCATGCTCGATTCCGATCTGGCCGGACTGTATCAGGTGGCTACCAAAGTCCTTAACCAAGCCGTGCGCCGTAACCTCGATCGATTTCCGGCGGATTTCATGTTTCAACTCAACGAAGAGGAGCTGGAAAATTGGAGGTCACAGATTGTGACCTCCAATCCAGGGGCGAAAATGGGACTTCGGAGGCCGCCGTATGCCTTTACGGAGCATGGCGTCGCGATGCTCTCGTCCGTACTCAGCAGCAAACGGGCCATCCAATTGAATGTTCTGATCGTCCGTGCGTTTGTGCGCCTGCGGGAGTATCTGGCTACCAATCAGGAACTTGCACGTAAAATGGAGGATTTGGAACGTACCCAACAGGAGCACAGCGCGCATATCCGACAAATTTACGACTACATCCAGCGGCTTGTGGAACCAGTTCCGGACCCTCCGAAGCGTCGCATTGGCTTCGGACCACCGGAGGAACAGAAGGGTTAGGGGATACCAGGAATTGGCAAAGAGCCAGCCCCGCTCGCTGCGCTATTTCTGAGGTTTCCCCAGATCCTGCGAGCCATCCTCATTCAGCACAATCAGCCAAGGCGCGATGACGACGATCCTGCCAAGGGAGCCTGCGAAACCTTCGGGGGAAGCGTCGAGCTCTCCGTAAGGAGGCCGATCCGTCTCGATCTTCCCGTATGCCATCGCCCAGCGGTCTCCTTGATAAAAGCAGTCGTTGATTTGGCCGCACTCGCGGGGACTGGAATATGCGTCTAACTTTGTAGTCTTGTGAATCTGGGCAAACTTCTGGGCAAACACGGCGTCATCGACGGAAATTGTTTTGGGCGAATCTTCAGAAGTATTGGCTAGTAGAAAGGCGCTGCCGAGATCAAGGCGGAAAGGCCATTTCTTGCCTATTCTGACCGGTTGTTCTTTCCCGCAGTCGTCTTCTGTGATAGTCCACGACGACATGGTCGCGGCAACTCTTTTTCCGATAACAGCAACCACTTTCCCGTTAAAGCCCCTTAGGTCGGCGAAAACCTCACAAACCGTAACAGGCTTGACGCGGGTTAGAACCTTCTTGTCTGAATCCGGTTTATCCTGGCCCCAGCCGAGCGAGACGACGATACAAAACGCCGCCATTGAAGCCTTCCACATACTCGATCAAACTATATCAATTCTGAAGCACCATTCCTATGCTCCCGCAACGCGTTTGCGCCCGTAGAAGAAATAGATAAACAGCCCAATCGCGAGCCACACGAAGAAACGTATCCACGTCTCAAGCGGCAGACTCAGCATCAGGACCAGGCAACAGACCATCGAGAGAACAGGGAGGAACGGAACCCACGGCACTCGGAAGCTACGCGGACGATCCGGCTGCGTCCGGCGCAAGATGATGACACCGGCCGAGACCACCATGAACGCAAACAGCGTACCGATGTTGGTCAGGTCGCCGAGCGTTCCGATATCCCAGATTCCGGCTGGGATTCCGACTACGAATCCAGCTACCCAGGTGCTGACGTGGGGCGTCTTGAATTTCGGGTGCACTCTGGAAAACGGACCGGGCAGCAACCGGTCGCGCGACATGGCGAACCAGATCCGCGCTTGACCATATTGGAATACTAGCAGCGACGAGATCATGCCCAGCAGCGCCCCCACCGTGACGATCAAACGAAGCCGGTTGAATCCCAGCCCCTTGAGCGCGTTCGCCACCGGTGCGGCGTTATTCAACGTGTCCCAATGGGCGATGCCGGTGAGCACCAGCGCCACCGCCGCATACAGAACGGCGCAGGCCCCCAGCGTGATCAGGATTCCGAGCGGCATGTTTCGCTGCGGATGGTCACACTCCTCCGCGGCCGTCGAAACCGAATCGAATCCGATGTAGGTGAAGAAGACGATGGCCCCGCCGGTGAGCACGCCCGAAAATCCGTTGGGCATGAAAGGGTGCCAGTTGGCGGTGTTGATGGCGCGCGCGGCTCCGAACACAAAAATTAGGATCGCGACGATCTTGATCGCAACCATCGTGTTGTTCGCGCCGGCGCTCTCCTTGACGCCGCGGACCAGGATCCAACTCAACACCATGAGAAGCAGGAACGCCGGCAAATTGAACCATGCGCCGGTCGCTTTGCCTTCGGCGAAGACCGGATTCGACAGCACCATGGGAAGATGGAATCCGAAGGCGTTATCGAGCAGGTCGTTCAAATACGCGCCGAATCCGACCGCGACGGCCATGTTCGAGACTGCGTATTCCAGGATCAAATCCCATCCGATGATCCAGGCGAAGATCTCGCCCATGGTCGCGTAGGCGTAAGTGTAGGCGCTGCCCGCCACCGGGATCATCGACGCGAGCTCGGCATAACACAGCGCCGCGAACCCGCAGGCGATCGCGACCAATATAAAGGAAAGGGAAATGGCCGGCCCCGCGCCCGGACGCCCGGTGATGCCGACGGCATGGCTGCCGTGCATCATCAGGTCGAGGATAGGCGCTTTGAAGACCGACTGGAAATCGAATTTGAGCCCCGCGGCCGCCGTCCCGGTGAACGTGAAAATACCCGAACCGATGACCGAACCGATCCCGAGCGCCACCAGGCTCCAGAGCCCGAGGCTGCGACGCAGGCGAACGGAAGGATGTTCGCTCGCCGAGATCAGTGCTTCGATGCTCTTGGTCCGGAAGAGGGACGGCATGCCGCCGGCTTATGCGCTACCGCTTACGTTGACCCTTGACCATCTTCTTCACTTTGCGTTTGCGCGAGCCGCGAGCGACGTCCGTGGGGCGCTTGGGCTTGGGAGCCGCCTTCTTACGCGCGGCGCGTTTCAGCTTCTTGCGTTCATCTGTATCGGTGACTTTTTTGGTGTTCATTCAACCTTGATTCCTGAGTATTTCGCAATCAGTTTCTTCAATCCGCGTCCGGGAAAACTCACGGTCAACTTGGTATCGTCGCCCGAACCCTCGATCCGCAACACCGTACCCCGGCCAAACGTCGCGTGCTCGACGATCGAGCCCAACCCGATCTTTTTCTTCTTCGCCGGCGCCGCGGCGCTGCTCGCAGGCGCTTGGGGAGTTACTGGAGCGCCGGCTGCCGCCCTCGGCGGTTCCATTCCCTGGGGGGGCGCCATACCGCGTTCAGCAAAGAACTGCCGGATATTCTCCACCGAGTTGTAAGTCTTACCAGTATAGAGGTTCCGCTGGGCCGTTTCGCGGACCTGGTGACGCTCGGCATAAAGATCGACGTGCCCTTTGTCGCCTAACACGGTCTCCATCAGGGTCGCGGGAACTTCCTTGAGAAAACGGGAGCGGATGGATTGCTCCGGCTGGCCGCCGCCGAATCTGCGACGATAGCGCGCCCAGCTTAAGTACAATTTCTTTTCGGCCCGCGTCATGCCCACGTAGCACAAGCGCCGCTCCTCTTCCATCGAGCCTTCCGAATCGAGCGATCGGCTGTGCGGAAATAAACCTTCTTCCAGACCGGCAATGAAGACCACCGGAAACTCCAGGCCCTTGGCATTGTGCATGGTGAGCAGCGAAACGGGAGCGCGTTCGTCTACCGAATCGGCGTCCGAGACGAGCGCCGCGTGGTCCAGAAAATCGCGGATGCCTTCGCCGCGTTCGGACGCATCCACCGCGGCGTTGAGCAATTCATCCAGGTTCGCCAGGCGGCTGCGTGCGTCTTCGGTTCCCTCGTCCTCGAGCATCTTCTTGTAGCCGGTGCGTTCGAGGACATCTCGCAAAGTATCGGCCAGGGGTCGCGTCTCGACCGTGGCCGCAAGTTCCTTGATCATGCGACGGAACGCAGAGAGCGCGGCTTCGGCGCGTGCCGGAAACGCATGATCGTTTTGCTTGGGCATTGGGTCGCCGGCGCCGGCCTCCCGATCGAGCAGCGGTCCTTCGCGAACCGCTGCCGGCTGCAGCATCCGCTCCAGCGCTCCCCAAAGAGACAGCTCATGCGCCAGCGCATAGTGCTCGATCTGCTCCACCGTGGTGCGTCCGATGCCGCGGGCCGGCGTGTTGATCACGCGCAAAAGACTAATCGAATCCTGCGGGCTCACCAGGACTTTCAGATAGGCAAGGACATCCTTCACCTCGGCGCGTTGGTAAAAGCTGAAGCCGCCCACAACGATGTACTTGCGTCCATAGCGGCGCAGCGCTTCTTCAATCTGCCGGGACTGCGCGTTGGTGCGGTACAGCACGGCCACGTGCGTATGCGGATCGCGCGCAAACTGGCTCTCGATTGTATCGGCGATCCACAGCGCTTCGTTCTCGGCATCCGGGGCTTCGTAGAGAGTGATCTTCTCGCCAGCTCCGGCGTCCGTCCACAGCCACTTTCCGATGCGCTCCGTGTTGTTCGCCACTACGGCGCTTGCGGCCTCCAGGATCGTCTTGGTCGAGCGGTAGTTCTGCTCCAATCGAATGATGACCGCGCCCGGGAAGTCGCGCTCGAAATCGAGGATATTGCGGATATTGGCGCCACGCCAGCCATAGATCGACTGGTCTTCGTCGCCGACCACGCAGATGTTGCCACGCTCGGCCGTGAGCAGACGCATCAGATCGTACTGGCTGCGGTTGGTGTCCTGATACTCGTCCACCATCACGAATTCATAGCGGCGATTCAGACGCTCCCGCACCGGCGCGTCGGTCGAAAGCAGGCGCACGGCTTCAAGCAGCAGGTCGTCAAAATCGAGGGCATTCGACTCGCGAAGGCGGGCTTCGTAGCGTTCGTAGATCACCGCCAAGCGGGTGGAGACCGGGTCGGTCGCGGCATTGGCCAGATCCTCCGGCGACTCCCGGTGACTCTTCGCGTGACTAATACGCGATAGTGCCGCGCGATATTGCAGGAACTTCTCATCCAGACCGAGCTGGCGGTAGACCCCTTTGAGGATCGAGATCTGGTCGTCGTCGTCGTAGATCGTGAAAAGCGAGGTAAAGCCGGGACGCAGCGCGGCGAGAGGGGCGCCTTCTCGGCGGAGCAGGCGTACGCAGAAGGAGTGAAACGTGGAGACCATCGGGCCTCCCTGCGACGTGTCGACGCCTTCGGAGGAGATCAGGGAGCGCACACGGTCGCGCATTTCCCCCGCGGCCTTGTTCGTGAAGGTGACGGCCAGGACGGCCCAGCCGGGAACCCGATGGGCGCTCACCAAATGGGCGATCCGATGAGTGATCACCCGGGTCTTGCCGCTCCCTGCTCCAGCCAGCACCAGGAGCGGTCCTTCGACGTGCTCCACCGCTTCCCGCTGGCGGGGGTTTAGACCCTCTAAAAAATCCATTGAAGCTGCGATTTTAACATGCGCCCATATTTCACCCTCCTCCCTGGGAGGAAGGAGCAAGGCAGCCAGGTCACGTCGTCAAGAAACCAAACGCTTGGGCGCGGCTGAAGGTGTTCGCGGCTTCCCGGCTAGCCCGCAAAGGGTGCGGCGGCACCCTCAGTGCATCTTAAGTAAGCAGCCCGCGCGCTCCGTTTCGCGGGCTTCTACGCTGCTCCGGCTAACTGACGCTCGAGGTTGTCTTTGGGTGCACTGCTTCGCAGAGCCCTCGCCAAGGGCATTTGGTACACGGCATACTTCTCCAGCGAGCGTATCAGCTCGTCCAGCACGGCCTTTCTATCCCTCAGGTGGTTGAGTCTGACCTGGATGACACCGGGTCTCTCGGGGGTCGGTGAAGTCATAGCATGTATAGTACTATCGTTAAGGTCAGCAGATCCTAGGGTTTTTCCTAGACGCACGCTGATAAGATCAAGCGGTTGTTTGGTCAATTACCACTTTAGTTTGTATTGCTTAGAGGTGGCGACAAAATTTCAGCTCCAAGGGTTCCAGCCCACGATTGGAAGGGGGCGGTCCCGGTTGACCGGAAGCCCGCCTCGGTCCCACTCACGGGTCACGGTGAGGGCCTGAAGGCATCCCGAGAGCATTCTGAGTAAAACAGCCCGCAAAACGGAGCGCGGCGCACCCGCGTTACTTGGCTTGTAATGAGGGGGGTGCGCCGCACCCTTTGCGGGCTCCCAAGGCTCCCCCAGGGCCGTCCCATTGGCCGGGAGAAGCTTGATCTACCCTGACATGGGCGGGCTTGGCGTGGCACGGTCCAGCAGAATCGAGCGATTGATGGTCCACTACCTCAGGTTATGGGCGCGGCTTGTTGTAACCTGACAGTGAACCGGTGCGCCTTTCCTATTGGAGAGATTGTAGTTTGACGGCCGCCGGACGCGGGATGGAAAGAGCGTGCGGCGGAAATGCTGGTAGAGTTCCAACTCATCGAGAGGGCTCGAAGCGGCGACGATGGAGCGTACAATCAAATCGTCCAGGCGTACCGGAAACGTATACTTGGAACGATTGCGCGTCTCATCGGCAGGCCGGAAGATGTAGAGGATGTGGGGCAGGAGGTTTTCCTGCGGCTCTACTTTTCGCTCGACCAGCTGCGGACAGCGGAAGTTTTTGAGCCTTGGTTGTATCGGTTGACGGTGAACGCGGCGTACGACTATTTGCGCCGCCAGCGGCGCCGGCAGGAAAGCCGGATGTCGGATTTGAGCGAGCAGCAGGTCATCGTGGCGGATGCGGTGGCGGGCAGCAAGCGACAGGATGAGGAACAGCGGCGCACGAAAGTCCGGGAGTTTCTGCAATCGCTGTTGGAAAATGTTTCCGAGGAAGATCGGATTCTGCTGATGTTGAAAGAAGTGGAAGGTTTGACGCTGAAGGAACTCGAGAAGGTCTACCGGGTGAGTGAAAACGTTCTAAAAGTGCGGCTGTTTCGAGCCCGGCAGAGAGTCTTGAAAGCGTACAGTGCAGGTGGATCCCGGAGTTCCGAGGGCTCGGTCGAAGCGTAACCCCGGAGGGCCCGTTCGAAGATGGCGGGAGGTCGGAAGGATGGATCGCATGAGGATGGATCGCGGACCCGCGGATGACGGGGATGAAAAGCTCGATGCGCTCATGGCCGCATATCGCGATGCGTGTCCGGACCCTGAGTCGAGCGTGGCTTTTATGCCTCAGCTCTGGGAGCGCATTGAAGCGCGCCGCACGTCGACGGCGATGATGTTCCGCCGGTTGTCGCAAGTGTGCGTGCTGGCCACGCTCGCGCTCACGCTGCTGATGGGCGTGGTGTTGATTCCGCGGTTCCAGAGGATGCCTGTATATAACGGGACTTACGTGGACATTCTGGCCGACGAGCACTCGGCCGATTACGCGGAAGTCCTGACGGGCGGAGATTTGCGATGAAGCTTTCCAGGCTGGCGATTGCGACGTATGTCGTGCTTGTATTCGCGAGCGGTACGTTGCTGGGGGTCTTTGGCCAGCGGCTCTATACCGAGTCGGTCGTCAGCGCGAAAAGCGGGCGCGGAACCAGCCCCGACGAATGGCGCAGGCGATACACGGCGGAGATGCAGTCGCGGCTCAAACTGAGTCCCGACCAAGTGGGGCAGCTCAACGGAATCCTGGATGAAACCCGGGCGCGCACTCGCGAAGTGCACGAGCGAACGATTCCGGAACTACAGACCATCCGCAAGGAGCAACAGGACAAAATTCGCGCGATGCTCAAGCCGGATCAGCAGCAGGAGTACGACAAGATGCGCCAGGAACGGGAAGAGCGCGAAAAACAGAACCGCACCCGCGCGTCGGGCAGCCCTGGACGCTGAGCGCACGGCGGGGCCGCGTGAAAAGGCCTCGGTTCTGTGCTGCACACCTCTATTCGACTCATCGCACCAACCCTGCTTGGTGCGATCTGCCGTGGCGGCGGGATCCACTGCCATTCGCCTTAGCCCTTGATGCCGTCGAATGCCCGAGTAATTTCCTGCTGGGCCTGCGGCGAAACCACGGTGAGTGGGAGACGCGGCGGACCTCCGTAATAACCGTTCAGATCCATCGCGAATTTGAGGCCGGGGATGCCGTATTTCGACGTGATGACTTGAATCGCGGGCTCGACGCGGACTTGCCAGTCCCGGGCCGCATCCATTTCCCGGGTACGATAGGCTTCCCAGATGCTGATGCAGGCGTACGGCGCGACGTTCGCGAGGGCTAGAATTCCGCCGGCCGCTCCGAGCGCCAGCGACTCGGCCAGCGTGGACGCCGAACCCACCAGCACCTGGAATCCGGACTTGGTTTCCTTGAGCATGCGCTCCACTTTCGGAACGTTCCCCGAACTTTCCTTGATGCCCGCGATGTTGGGGTGCTCGGCAAGCGCCGCGACGACTTCGCAAGAGACATCGATGCCGGTATTTTGCGGGATGTTGTAGATCAGGACCGGGATCTTGGCGCGATCGGCGACGGTTCGATAGAACAGGAGCTGCGTCTCGGGTCGAACGACAGCTTTCTTGTAGTAAGAAGGGCTGAGGACGAGAGCCGCGGCATAGCCAAGGCCGGCCGCCCGGTTGGTTAACGCGACGGTCTCATGAACGCTGTCCGCGCCGGTACCGGCGATCAATACTTTGCCTTCGCCCGCCGATTCGGCGACCCATTGGAACATCCGGAGCTTTTCTTCGACGCCCAGATGAACCGCTTCGCCCGTCGTGCCGCAAACCACATACCCGGCGAGGCTGGTGAGATTCCATTTCCCGACGTTGTGGCGAACCTTGATTTCGTACAGCTCGCCGTTGTGGTCAAACGGGGTGGTGATGGCGGGGAAGATGCCCTGAAGCTTCAGCATGAATGGGACTTCAAAATGAGCCAGGCCGGGGTGGCGTTCCCGCCAACCCGAATCTTTAGGAACTCGCGCAAAACGGATTGCGGCGCGAAACAGCTCCTGACCTCCTTGGCGGTGCGCGCCGCACCCTTTGCGCTTCAGAGAAACAAAACTACTTCAAGAAGACGACGACGAGGGTATAAATCGCCAGCGACTCGATGAATGCCAAACCCAGAATCAGCGCCAGACGAATATTCGCGTTCGCTCCCGGGTTACGCGCGATGGCTTCCGCGGCTCCACCCGCCGCGCGGCCCTGACCGATACCGCACAGGCCCGAAGCGATGCCCATGCCGACCACATAGCCGATGGTTTTCAAACCAGCCGACGAATCGCCCGCGCCCTGGGCAAACACGGGAGTCACTGCCAGAAGCAGAAAAGCCGCGATCAAAAACAACAGTCTCGTACGCATTGTGTATCTTCCTTTGTATTAAATTTGCGCCGAGGAGGTGGTTCCAATCCGGTCCTGGGGGGCCGGCGGCTCACACTCGGCGGGGATCATGCCGTATTTAGTGCTCTTCATGCGCTGTAGCGAAGCTCACGTAAATCATCGTGAGCAGGGTAAAAATATAAGCTTGCAGAAATGCCACGAACAGGTGAAGGCCCATGAAAACCACGGGCATCACCAGATAAGTCAGACGGATGAACAGTCCGGTCACCTGCTCGCCCGCCAACATGTTGCCATACAGACGAAAGGTGAGAGAGAGGGGACGCGCCAAGTGGCTGATGATCTCGATCGGTATCATCAACGGAGCAAGCCACCACACCGGACCCGCGAAGTGCGCCAGGTACTTGCCGACTCCCATTTCCCGAAAGCCCCAGAAGTTGTAATAGGCGAAGGTGCAAAGCGCCATTCCCAAAGGAACAGCGGCGGTCATGGTGGGGGATTCGAAGGTCGGGATAATCCCGATCAGGTTCATCGACAGGATAAAGATGAACACCGTGCCAAAGTAGCCTGCGTACTTCTCACTATGATGAATGCCGACCTCTTCGGCGGTATTCCGGATGAATTCCCAGGTCAGCTCAAACAAGTGCTGCAGTTTGCCCGGATTGTCCACGGACAGCCGGGAGCGCAGAACGGCCACCAGCAACATCACCAGCGCGACCACCAGCAGTTCCATCACGATCCAGTTTTGCCAGGGCCGCGTCGTGTTCGCCACGGTTTGGTGGAACGCGTTCAGAATCGCGAGGGCGATGCCGGCTAGGTAGTCGTTAAATAAGGCCGTGAGCCACAGCTCATGTTCTGGCATAAATCAGTTCGTAAAGGGCTTCGAGCATGACAGCGGCAACCGAGACCAAGAGACCCGCCAGCAGCGCCGCCGGAGTGATTTTGAGAATTTTCACTATAGCATAGATCACACCGCCGATGAGCAGGTAGCGCAGCGTCAGAACGATGGCGGAGGCCCGCAGGAGGGCTTTCCCCGAGCCTGCGATCGCGCTTGCCACGGCGGTCCACCATTGCAGGTTTACGAGCGATAGCAGCGCTCCGATCAGGAAGCCCGCGCCGATTTTCGGACCCCAGATCATCCCCGCAATCAGTGCGCCGACGAAACCCACCGCGATCGAGATGCGGACAATTCGCCAGAGTGCTCGATCGTAGGAATCCATCATGATCGATCGCTGCTCAGGCCCCGCACCAGCTGAATGAATCCCGCCACGGTGCCGAGCACCAGGAACAGGATTCGAAGGAACCGTGTGCCGAACAGATGATCGAGGCCGTAGCCGATCAAGTAGCCGGTGAAGGTTGCCGCGGGAAGCGTGAATCCGATCGAGGCGTAGCGCGCAAACGTAGCCATGGCGCTACTCTGCTTCTCATGGCCTGCATCGGGATTGCTCATTCTTGACCCGTCACGTGAAAGCCAGAATCCGAGACGCTTTCACGGCGATGCTCATTCACGAGGACTCCCCTCTTCAGCCGCAAACGCTCTCCAGACTCCCTGAGGACCCGGGGTCTCCAAGAGCCAGCAGCGTCGTTACTGCTGCGCAGGCGCGGCAGGAGGGGCGGCGGGAGGGGGAGACATCTTCGGCTCGTTCTCCCCGCGATGGCACGTGTAACAACTGACGTGCGCCTTGCCGTCGGTGAACTTGGAGTTGATATCCTTTGCCATGTTCATCATCATCCGCGCGGTTACCTTCTGCTGTTTATCGTCGCTCGCAAAATTCCCTTCCACGTGACAGAAACTGCACTCAACGCCCAGAGCCGTTCGGAACGCGCGCATGGTCGGCATCACCATGGCCGGATCCTGGATGATTTGTAAATTCTTCGGCGGCGCGGGGGCCTTTTTGGCGGCCTTGGTGGCCTCCTCCTGCGCGAAGAGCGAAAAAACACACACCAACGAGACGAGTAGTAGACGCATTGTTGAATTATACACGAGGCGTCGCTCCGGTCAACGGAGCGTGTCCCCTGTTATTGAAGAGCAGTGCAGGCGCCCGCGCAATCCGAAGTATCCCCAAGAAACAATTGGCCTTAGAGCATCGACGGCAAGAAATCAAGCGGCGGCTCTTAGTCCCTTAGACCCTGGCAGTCGTAGAGTCCGTTGGCCTAAGCGATCCTGCCCATGGAACTGGCGCAGTTGCCATGATACACTCGATTTCATTATGGCCGGATGCACGGAACGTCCGGGCTGGATTTAGCAGGAGGGACCGTTGTATGTTGCGATTTCCCAGACTCAGGATTGGACTTTCGGCGCTCAGTATTATCGGATTCACCGGCGTCGTCGCGAGCCTTGAAGCCCAACAGCGAGGCGACCTTTGGGAAGGACGTCGCGCGGTGGAAAGCGCCGGACCCGGCGAAGCGAGACCGCACGCCTGGATTCGCGGAGCTTTTATCGGTCCCGAAGCGGCCAAGCCCCAAGTTCAGCAGACCCCTGGCGGGTTCCATCCGGTCGACATGGTCGGCGCTTATGGCTTGGTCACCGGAGGGGGCTCGGGGGTAACAATCGCCATTGTGGATGCGTATGATTCGCCGAGTGCGGCCTCCGATCTCGCGCTGTTCAACACCACCTTCGGCCTCCCCGCTTGCATCTTTACAAAGGTTAGTCAGACTGGCTCCACGACCACACTTCCCAAACGCAACTCCGGATGGGAAGTGGAGATCAACCTGGATGTACAGTGGGCGCACGCGATCGCCCCGCACGCCAATATCCTGCTGGTCGAGGCGAACTCCTCCTACACCAGCGATCTGCTCACGGCGATCGATTACGCCCGCAAACACGCTTCGGTGGTTACCATGAGCTGGGGTGGGTCGGAGTGGTCGGGCGAGTCCTCTTATGACTCCTATTTCACGGGCGTCAGCGGCAACAGCTACCCGAACGTTGTGTTTCTTTCCTCCTCCGGCGACAGCGGCGGAGTAGTGGAATGGCCCTCGGTGTCGAAGAACGTGATCGCCGTGGGCGGCACGAATCTGGCCGCCAACTCGAGCGGCGGACTGGCGACTCCGGTTTCCGAGACTGCATGGAATGGATCGGGTGGCGGGTGCAGCGCGTATGAGACCGCGCAAGTCTCGCAACCTCTGCCTCTGGTCCCGCAGCGGCGAGGATCGCCTACTAAGTGCACCAAGCGCGGCGTGCCGGACGTATCCATGTCGGCCGGGCCTAGCAGCGCGGTGTCCGTGTATATTTCGATGCAAGGCGGCTGGTATGAAGTGTACGGCACCAGCCTGGCCTCGCCGATGTACGCCGGGGTGATCGCGCTCGCTGACAGCTCGCGTAGCAGTGGCAACCAGCTCAGCAATACGCATGCGTTCACGCTGCTGTATAGCGTGTCGCCTTATAGCGTACCGGCTTTCGCGTACCGAGACATCACATCCGGCAGCGCTGGACTCTTTTCAGCCGGTCCTGGCTGGGACTACGTCACCGGTTTCGGCAGCCCGGGTTTCCTCAGCCCCCAGGCGGGGAATGTATTGATCCCGTATTTAGCCGGCAACTGAGCCGCATAGACTGCCAGCAATGACGCCTGGCGGGACGGGATACGTCCCGCTAACGATTGCTGCGTGTAGCTGATCGATTCCCGGGTGTCGCCACCGCCTGCGCGCTCGTCTCTACATCGCCTGACCGTACATCGCCCGGCCATGCGGCGCTCGACTTTCGGGCTGCGCCGAGCGTGCCACTTCACCAGTTCCGGTCTACAGCTTGTTTGCGTTTTGCTCGCCTTGATTGAGTCCCTTCACCAGCAAGCGCGCCAACCCAAGTCCGCCATTGTTCGCCAACAGTTGGGAAAATTGCTGATTGGCCAGATCGAGCATGGGCCCAGCCTCGGAATCCTCATCCTCGTCGCCCAATCCGCTTGAGCCCGATTCACGCGCCGTCTTTAACATCTGGTTGATCAGCATGGCTTCGAATTGCTTGGCTGCGCCCTCTGCCTTGGTGGGCTTCGGTGGCGAAGATGCCGCTTCCAATACCGCCCCGGTGGAAACGTTTGCCAGGAGGGAATCCGTGATCCTAGACACCGCTAAATAACCTCGATTTCCGCATCGAGCGCTCCGGCCGATCGCATGTTCTGGAGGATGGCAATCACATCGCGCGGTGTCAAGCCGATCGCTTGCAGAGCGCGAACCAGTTCCTCGACAGTCGCTCCCTTCTCCAAGATGATGTTCCTGGCCTTCTCCTCTTTCGCCGCGACGCTGACTTGAGGCACCACGGCCGTAGTGCCGGAGCCCAACGGCGATGGTTGCGACACCTCGACGGTGGTGCGCACTTGCACGCTCAGGGCGCCATGCATGATCGCGATGGGGGAGATTCGCACTTCTTTACCAATCACGATAGTGCCGGTGCGCTCATTGATCACAATCTTGGCCGGATGGTCCGCTTCGACGGTGACACTTTCCATGTCGGCGATGAACTCGACCGGCCGGGAAGAATAGGCCGGGGGCACCTCCACCACTACCACGGCTGAACTTTCCGCCCGCGCCACGGGGACGCCATCCGTCGTGAACCGATGATTGAGCGCCTCGACAATGTGGGACGCCGTGGTGAAATCGGCTTCGTGAAGTTGAAGCTTCAAGTGAGACGTAGGGGCAACCGACGGAGGAGCGCGCTCGACGATTGCCCCGCCGGGAAGCCGTCCCACCGTCGGATGGTTTACCGTTTGCGTGTTTCCACCACGGCCCGCGGAAAATCCTCCAGTCATGATGGAGCCTTGCGCCACCGCGTAAACTTGACCGTCGGCTGCTTTCAACGGCGTCATCAGCAGGAGACCACCCTGCAGGTTCTTGGCATCCCCAATCGCCGCGGCGGTAATGTCTATCCGCGTCCCCGGTTGCGCGAACGGCGGCAGATCGGCCGTGACCATTACACCCGCCGCATTATGAATCGCGATGAGCGTCGGATCGACGGTCACGCCCATGCGCTTGAGCATATTGGCGAGCGTCTGGACCGAGAAAACGGTCTGCTGCTTGTCGCCGGTCCCGTTGAGACCAACCACCAGGCCGTAACCGATCAATTGGTTGTCGCGGACTCCTTCGAGCGATGCGAGATCCTTTAGACGCGCGGCTACCCCGCCGACCGGGGCGATGGCGAACACAGCCATTGGAATCAGGAGCGCTATACACGCCACGCGTGGCCACACCGGCCCACGGTTTCCAACCGGAGCCCGCATGCCGCGGCGATCCGAAGGCCGGTTGCAGAGTCTGTGCATAAGTCCTCAAAACGGCAGCAAGCCGAGGAGCAGGCGATAGAGAATGAACGGCCGTTTAATGGCATCGTTGACCACTCCCTTGCCGGTCACATGAACTTGTAGGTCCGCGACCTGCGTGGAAAGAACCGTGTTCGCCGTGGTCAGGTCGGTAGGCCGCACCAACCCTCGCACCGTGATGGTTTGTTTCTCCGAGTTCACGGCCAGGTCCTTGGTCCCCTCCACCACTAGCGTGCCGTTCGCCGTTACGTCGATGACTCGCGCGGAGACAGTAGTGGAAAGAGTCAAGGTACGGCTGGTTTGTCCCTGTCCTTGCAACGCCTGTGCGTTGGTGAGGTTGACCAGATTCGCGAATTGGCTGGACGGGGCAAGATTCCCCGCAAGCGAAGTAATTTGGTTGTTCGCTGAGGACTTGCGCGACGTGTTGGTGACGCCCGACACGACCGCGGAGGCGTTCTCGGAAACGACGATAGTGACGATGTCGCCCAGTTGTCCGGCGCGCACGTCGCGCGTGGCATCCGCCAGACCTCCGGCGGGCGTATATAAAGATCCTGGCGACGCACCCATTTGAGCCCATAAGAGACCCGGGATCAAGATCGGAAGATAGATTTTCATTCTTGGATCGACACCTTTCCCTTTGCTTCTACTCTGGCCCGGAACGGGCGCCCATTCTCCGGGTTCCGCAAGATGATCAGCTCACCGGCGTGACCCGTCGAGTCGGCCTTGGCCTCGAACGTCACAAGAGCGCTTCCGCTCGACACCTCCACCTGAACCGTGTCTCCACGCTCAACCTCGAAAGGCGCCGGCTGTACGGATGCGAGACGAATTTTCGCCCAGATGGGAGTGCTGCGTCCCTCGGCGTAAATCACCCGGCCTCGCCACAAACCTGTCGATCCCAGACCGGAGCGATTAAACTCGAGCGCCCCGCGCGGGACGCCGTACCGGCTGAAGTCCACGATCTCGAACGGGGCTTCTTCCCTTCCTGCAGCGGCTTTCTCGAAAGCCAGACGGAGCACGGGCAGGAGCCGCTCCACCGTGAGATGTTCCGTGATTCGCTCGAAACACACCGGTGCCACGGGCCCGGAGGTCGAAATTCCGTGCTCGCGCGCAATGCGCGCCAATTCGCCGCTCAGCAGGGTCCGCTGGACTCCGGCGAGCGGAGTGAATCCGATCGCAAGATCCGGACCGAGGGCCGCGAACGTCGAATTCGCGGCGGCCAGATCCTTGCCCAGGATACGGTCGCCCTCGACCGGCTGGCAGGCGAACGCCCGCGCCGCCAGGATGGGGATCAGCCACTTCATTGCGGAATGTTGTTCACCATCTGATACATTTCGTCGGCGGCCTTGACCACCTTCGTGCTGGCCTCATACGCCCGCTGGCTGGCCAGCATATTGACGAACTCCTCCACCACGCTGACGTTCGAGGATTCGATGTAGCCCTGTTGCAGCGTGCCCATCCCCTCCTGACCTCCGGGGTTGCCCGTGGTCGGATCGCCGCTCGCGTCCGTCGGCGAAAAGAGCCCATTTCCCAGGCTGTTCAGTCCGCCGGGATTCGTAAAGTTCGCAAGCTGAATCTGCCCGGCAATCTGCGAGGCGGTTTGCCCCGGCAGCGAGTAGCTGACGGTCCCATCGGCGGCAATGGTGATCGACTGCGCCGCTTGAGGGATCGTAATCTGCGGCTCAATCGGATCCCCCACCGCTGTCACGATATTCCCGTTCCGATCGAGCTGGAAACTACCCCCGCGCGTGTAGGCCGTGGTCCCATCCGGCTTGCGGATTTGAAAGAACCCACTGCCTTGGATGGCAAGATCGAGCGGATTATCGGTCTGCTGAAAACTACCCTGGGTGAAGACGATGGAATTGGCGGAGGGTCGTGTACCCAGACCCAGTTGAAGCCCGCTCGGAACCACAGTCTGCGCGCCGGCGGCCGCGCCGGGCTGCAGGAAGCTCTGATAAATCAAATCCTGAAACTGGGTGCGCCGGGCCTTGAACCCGGCGGTGTTGGAGTTGGCCAGGTTGTTGGCGATGTTGTCGATACTCATTTGTTCGGCGGTCATTCCGCTGCCTGCACTGTAGAGAGCCCGAATCATATTTGTCCTTATTGATTTACTCGCGCACAACGTAGCTCGGCGCGATCTTTTTCAAACTCGTCACATCCCGTGCGCGCCTCGCACTGTGCGCTCGTCTTGTCCTTTTCGCGCACGTCATTTCACAATCAGCCTAGCTCGGTGCGATCTTTTTCAAACTCGTCACACCCCGTGCGCGCCTCGCACTGTGCGCCCGTTCCATCCTCTTCGCGCGGAACCCGGCCGGACCGCGCCCGCTAGTTCGGTCTGGCAACCTCCTGGATTGCCGATTTGCCCATGGACGAGCCGATCGTCATGGCCTTTTGCATCATTTCGAATTGGCGCATCACATTCACCAGACGAACCGCGGAGTCCGCCACAGGCACGTTCGACTGTTCCAGGTTTCCTTGCAGAACCTGGGTATCCTGTACGGGCGCCGGCGAATTGGCGCCACTGGCCAAAGCGAAGTAGCTGTTGCCGAGTTTGCTCAATACGTCTTCGGAAGAAGGTATCTGGTCGATCTCGATCTGGCCGATGGTCTGGCCCCCCTGCTGCAAGGTCCCATCCTTGGCGATGTCGATCGATTGCGTGGGGTCCACCGTGATAGGAAGTCCCTGGTCGAGAACGTTGCGCAAAGTGTACCCCTCCGCGCTCGTTAACTGATTCGTCGCGGAAATCCGAAAGTCGCCGTTGCGTGTGTAGACCACGCCCGCAGGCGAGTTCAATGCGAAGAATCCCGCGCCTGAAAGAGCCAGGTTCAGCGGGTTGCCCGTGGGCAGCGTCACGCCCTGCGAGAAATCTGTCCAGGCCCGCTCCACCACCGGCAGTTGCTCCTCGAACAATCCGCTGAACTCCCGATCCGCCTTGAAGCCCGCCGTTCCCGTATTCGCAATGTTATTGGCCAACATGTCGAGCGAGTCCATGCGCGCTTTCATTCCGCTGGCAGCCGATACGAGAAGAGGATCCACGTTGCAGTACCCGCGCTTCGGAATGCAATTCAGCCGCCGTTTGCTAAAACTCGGCAACGCAACGCCGATACGGACAGTAAGTCCGAAATGGAATGACGAGATCGTGCCGTTCTGGAGCGAGTGTCAATTTCGTGGCGCGCCTCACGACACTAACCTGTTGAGATTTCGTAAATCTCATTTGGGCACTTAGCTGCATTCCTCCGCGGCGTGAACTCACTCGGCTCAGCGGCAAACGTTCAACCAGGAATTCTCGCCATGCTGACCGGAGTTCTTCCGGCCGCGCCTCCCTTGAGTCCTCCGGTTTCCACATCATTCCTCAGTCTTTTTAATGTGCTGATGTCTCAGGCGCCGTCTCCACAAGCGTCCGGCGCGGCTCCCGCAACCCCTCCTGGGAATACGGCGCCGGAAGGTTCGCAAACCAATGTGTCGTCGAAACAGATTGCCGATGCCCTCATTCGCGCGATGCTGGGAGAAGGCGCGGGCGCGACTCCCTCTGGGACTTCGGCCACGGTCCATAATGCGAATCCGGCCTTGCCGGCCACACTTACCACGGTGCCCCCGGTCGCCGGGGGAACGCCAGTCTTGGCTCCTTCGCCGGACGCCGCGAATGCCTTGAATGGACAAGGCAGCGCAGGAACGCCTTCCCGGAAGCAGCAATCGAACAATAAGACCATCCCACGCAATGCGCTAACCCTACCGGTCGCGGCGCTTCCTTTGATCCCTGTGATCCCCGCCGTCCCATCCGCACTGGATTCAGGGATCCCGGCGGCGACGCCAGCGAATGCTTCCCAGACTCTGGGAGCCAGCCAGGCTCCGGTGCAAGGTCCGGCTTCATCGCCTGGCGCTGCTCCGCCTGGATCGAGCGCGGCAGGAACAATTACCGCGGGAATCAGCACTGGCGTCACCGGGCCGCCTGCCGCGCCGGATTCGCAGTCGACCAGCTCGGGCGTCGCGATCTTGCCGGACAGCGCCGCGCCAGCGGCGGCCTCATCGGCCACGGAACTCGCATTCGGAGTTCATCTCACCCCCTCCGATTCGCCCGGGTCAGCGTCAGGGACCGCGGCAGGGGGTGTATCCGCGGCTGCGGCAGGAATCGTATCCGCGGCTGCGTCAGGAATCGTATCCGCAGCTGCGTCAGGAATGGAAACACCGGTTTTATCATCTTTCCCCACCGGCGCGCCAGGCGCGACAGCCTCCGCGCCGCCACTAGCGTCATCGATAGCGGACAGGCCGTCAAACACGGCCGGAAGCGCCGCTCCGGCAACACAACAGATACCGGCCGTACCGCAATCTCGCCCGGCAGCGACGTTCGTTCAAGCAGCAAGCCGGGGGGAATCCGCCGAGCCCCGGCGGCAGGGGCTCGGTTCAGGCATCCAAGTCCCTCGACACCTCCCAGGATTCTCTTGCGGGAAACCAAGGCGAACCGGCGACGCCGGACCACGCGGCCCAAACTAGCGCGAACTCGATCCCGGCGGCCTCCGTGGCTACCGGCAATCAGCTCGGGAATCCCGTACCGTCTTTCGTCGTCGGTCCTCTCGCCGAAGCAACGTCCCCTCAGGGCGGCAGTTCCCCGGCGGAGCCTTTGATCCATCCGGCCGCAAACGCGATTCAGGCGTCTGAGCCGGTCCCGCCCTCGGGCGCGGCTCTCACGTCCAGCTCGCCCGCCACCGGCCCGGTGCAGCAGATCGTGCTGCGCATCGCCCGGCCAGACGCGCAGCCAGTCGATCTGCAGATCAGCCAGCACGCGGGTGAAGTGAACGTTGCGGTGCGTACGCCCGACACCGGTCTGCAATCTTCGCTGCGCCAGGATCTGGGAACTCTGGTGGGTTCCCTCGAGCGCGCCGGGTACCAGGCCGAGACGTTCGTCCCGCACAGCGCCGCGACGCCCGCGGCGATCGCGACGGAAGCAAACTCGAACGGCGATCACCAGGAATCGCCGTCGAACTCCGGAGGCCGCGTAGGCTCCGGGGATTCTCAGAGTGGAAGACAACAGCAGCAAGGCCAACGTCAACAGCGCCAGCAGAACTGGCTGAAGGAATTGGAGAAACAATCATGAGCACCACGCCCGTCAACAGTTTGAGCGGATTGACCAGTCCGGCTTCAACCACTTCTAGTACGCAGGCAGCCACCAGTTCGGCGGCGAGCGCGTCGGCCAGTTCGCTCGCGAACCAGGATGTCTTTTTGCAATTACTGGTAGCACAACTGAAGAACCAGGACCCGGAGAATCCGGCCGATGGCACGACGTTCGTCACCCAGCTCGCGCAGTTCACCACGCTGGGACAGGAAACCCAAAGCGCCAGCGATCTCAACAGCATCCTGCAACTAATGCAGACGTCGGCAAGCACCCCACCGGCGGCAACGAGCACGGGGACGGCGGCCGGCGCCGGGACAGCGGCAACACCGGCCAGTGGCTCCTCGACCACCAACCCGCCGTCCACCACCAACCCATCCTCGACCGCATAAGAACTCAAAAGGAGAATTCCATGTTCACCTCATTTTCCACGGCCCTTTCAGGTCTCAATGCCAACAGCACTGCGATTGACGTGGTGGGCAACAACCTGGCGAATCTCAACACGCCGGGATTCAAGGCGAGCGTAGTTTCGTTTCACGACCTGGTGACGCAATCGATCGGCGCCGGCCTCGGCGCGACTCAGGTCGGGTTCGGAGTCGGAACCCCCATCACCATGGCCCAGTTCACTCAAGGGGCGCTTCAGTCGACCGGCGGGCCCTTGGATGCGGCCATTCAAGGCGACGGGTTCTTCGTGGTGCAGACCGCTGCGGGAGACACCGAATACACGCGCGGGGGCTCCTTCCAGGTGAATAACGCGGGGGCTTTAACCACCGCCACGGGCGAGGAGCTGCAAGGCTGGACCATGGTGGGCGGCACACTCGATACTAACGCTCCGGTCGGTAACATCACGGTTCCGGTGGGGTCGCTCGCGCCGCCCATCGCGACCACCACGACGTCCGTCGATCTTAATTTGAATGCCGCCGCGACCGCCGGACCGCCTCCGGATACGTTCTCCACGTCGGTCCAAGTCTACGATTCGCTCGGCACCCCGCACATCGTTACTTTCACTTTCACCAAAACTTCGACGGCCAACCAATGGACCTACTCCGCCTCTCTCCCCGCCGCGGACACCACCAGCCCGTCGACGCCGGTCACCGGCACGCTGACCTTCGATGCCAACGGAAATTTGACGAGTCCCGCCTCCACCGATCCGCAACCGGTGATTACGGCTCCCGGCATGGCCGATGGCGCGGCCGATATGAGCCTCACTTGGAATCTGTTCAACGGCACGACTTCGCGGATCACGCAGTTTTCTCAAACCTCGGCCACCTCCGCGGTGGCGCAAAATGGGTCGGCGGCGGCGAATCTGGTGAGCGTCGGCCTGGCCAACGGCGGCGAGATTCTGGCCCAATATTCGAACGGCCAGCAAACCGTGGTGGGCCAGTTGGCGATGGCCACCGTCCGCAACCCGGAATCGCTGATTGCCGTGGGGAACAGCAATTTTCAGACCAGCGCGCTCACCGCGCTTCCGGCCATCGGGCTCCCCGGCAGCGGCGGGCGGGGCACGGTGCTCGGCGGCTCGATCGAGTCTTCGACCGTCGATATCGCAACCGAGTTCACCAATCTGATCATTTATCAGCGCGGCTATGAGGCCAATGCCAAGGTCATCACCACCGCCGATCAGTTGAGCCAGGACACTATCAATCTCAAGCAGTAAGGTCCCGACGTATGGAAATCGCCGGGCAGAAGGGTCGTGACCCAAGCTTATGACGGCTTTTGAAGAGATCGGACGCCTCGGCAACATTCCCATCAACGTGGACGCCGAACTCGCGCGAAGGACCATGACGGTGCGCGATATCCTGGCTCTCGAGAGAGGGAGCATCGTCAGGATGCTGCGATCGGCCGGCGAGAACATCGACGTCCTGGTGGGTGGAACTATGATCGGCTCCGGGGAGATCGTGATCATCGAGGAGACCGTCGGCGTTCGAATCACGGATTTCACTGAGGAGGACTGAGACATGGACGTCGCGCGGCAGGTCCTATCCGTGCTGCTGGTCTTCGCACTCTTGGGCGCGGCGCTGTGGACTTTGCGCCATCCAGGCCGCCACCCTTTCATGGGCGGGTTTCCGCGGCGGGGTCCAGCCGGCGCCCGGATCCTTGAGACCGTGGAGCGGCTGGCGCTAACCCCGCAACATTCCTTGCATCTGGTCCGCGTGGGCGGACGTGAAGTGGTGGTGGCGACGCATCCTCAGGGTTCGACGCTCCTGATCGAGTGTCCGGCTCATGGAATGAACCAGGGCATGAACCAAGGGACGGGCTCATGACGCCGGAATCCGTACTCGGAATCACTTTGGTACAGAACAAGACCGGGGCATCGCTGGGCGTACCGATGCAAATCGTCCTGCTGCTGACGCTATTGACGCTGCTGCCGGCGATCTTGATGTCGGTGACGCCGTTCCTACGCATCAGCGTGGTTCTGCATTTTCTGCGGCAGGCGCTCGGCACGCAAACCGCGCCGTCGAATCAGGTACTGGTCGGATTGGCGATGTTCCTGTCCCTACTGGTGGTGGGGCCGGTGGCGCAGGAGATCTATCAGAAAAGTTGGGCCCCGCTTGAAGGCGGCCAGATCGACGCCACCGAAGCCTGGAACCGGGCCGCGGATCCGATGAAGACCTTCCTGCTGCGATTCGCGCGGGAAAAGGACATCAAGCTGTTCGTCGATCTATCTCATGCGCCCGAGCCGGCAAAACCCGCCGACGTCTCCATGACCGTCCTGGTGCCCGCCTATGTTTTGAGTGAACTGAAAACTTCTTTCCAGATCGGAGCGGTGCTGTTCCTTCCCTTTTTGGTCATCGATCTGGTGGTGGCGTCCGTGACGCTTTCCGTCGGGATGGTGCAGCTACCGCCGGTGATGATTTCGGCGCCGTTTAAGATTCTTCTATTCGTGCTGGTGGACGGCTGGAACCTGGTGATCGGGTCCCTGGTCCGGAGTTTCTACTGAGATGGCCACTCCCGCTGTGGTGGACCTCATGCGCAACGTATTCATCACCACGTTCTGGCTCAGTCTGCCGGTACTCGCGGTTGGATTCGTGGTCGGCATTGTCATGAGCCTGGCGCAGATTATAACGTCGATCCAGGATTCGAGCTTCAGTGCGGTGCCCAGACTCTCGGCCTTCCTGGGCGCGCTGCTGGTGGCCCTGCCGTGGATGCTCGCCAAGCTGATCGCTTACACCACGGCGCTGTTCGGCGACCTGGGCCGCTTCGCGCACTGATCGCCATGACGCTAGGCTTGCCACTCAGCACCATGTATGCCTTCCTTCTGGTCCTGGCGCGTGTGGGCGGACTGGTCGCCTTCCTCCCTATCCCCGGCTTCCGTAACGCTCCCGACAGCATTCGCGCCGTGCTGGCGCTCACCTTGACGTTCGCTCTTTTCCCGGCTTGGCCGACCCTTCCCAACACGGCTGCTCCCATCACCCAGTTGACCGCGTGGGCGATGGCGGAGGCAGGCTTCGGGCTGATCGCGGGGCTCGCCGTGGCATTCCTTGCCGAAGGGTTTAACCTGGCGGCGCAGGTGCTCGGACTCCAGGCGGGTTATGGATACGCCACTACCATCGATCCCACGAGCCAGGCCGATGCGGGACTCTTGCAGGTACTGGCCGGCCTTACGACCGGTCTGTTGTTCTTCTCCGTGGGCATCGATCGCGAGGTGATTCGGATCCTGGCGGCGAGTTTTGAGAGATTTCCGGCGGGCTCCTGGGCTCTTGCGGCGTCGGGTGTGCCAGGGATCGTACGTCTGGGCGGAGGCATATTTACGCTGGGAGCGAGGCTGGCGATGCCGGTGATCGCCCTGCTGGTGCTGATCGACGTGGCGCTAGCTCTGCTGGGAAGGATGCAGCAGCAGTTGCAACTTCTCTCATTGGCCTTTCCGGTCAAGATGCTCGCGGCGCTGGCGCTGCTCTCGGCGCTCGCGCCGGTGATGGCAAGGATGTTCGAGAGTGGGGCGGCGCGCACTTTGGACGTCTTGTGGCACCTGATTCTCTAATGCCCAAGCGGCTGGCAACCGGCCCGGCGGCGCCTGGATACGCCCGTGGCTGACAGCGGACAACGCTCCGAGAAGGCGACGCCACGGCGCGTCGAGAAGGCCCGCCGCGAAGGGAACTTCCCTTCCAGCCGCGAGTTCATTTCCTCGATCCAGTTCCTGGGCTTCGTTACACTGCTCGCCGCCTTCGCGGGTTCATGGCTGATACGAACCATGCGGCTCACACGCGTCCTGCTGGGGCGGGCTTTCTCCGGGGACCTCACCCCGGCCGGCCTGGTTTCGATGGTTCGGGAGCTGATCGTACCGGTATTTGTTCCCCTCCTGTGGGGCGGCGCAACCCTGGTGGCGCTGGTGGTATCGGTGCAACTTGCCAGCACGCGGCTGGGTATTTCTCTTTCGAAACTCGCCCCGGATTTCAAGCGCCTGAATTTCATTTCGCGCATCAAAAACCTTCCGGGACAAAATCTGCCCATCTTCTTTCAAGCCTTGCTATTGCTTCCGCTGATCGGCCTGGTGGTCTACTACGAGGTCACAGAGAACCTGGAACGCTTTCTCGAGTTGCCTTGGATGAGCGCCCCGGTGGCGTTGAGCGCGATCGCCGGGACGCTGAAGACGCTCTTGTGGCGCGCGGCGGGGCTGTTTCTCCTGGTGGGTCTGATCGATCTGGTGTGGCAAAACCGGCGTTATTCGAATCAGCTTCGCATGACCAAGCAGGAAATCCGCGAGGAAGGCAAAGAGCAACAGGGCAACCCGCAGATGAAGATGCGCATCCGCCGCTTGCAACGCGATTTTGCGCGCCGCCAGATGATGAAGGAAGTGCCCAAGGCGACGGCGGTGATCGTGAACCCGACGCATTACGCCGTGGCGATCCGCTATTCCATGGAATCGGCCGCGGCTCCCATGGTGGTGGCAAAAGGCAAGAACTACCTCGCGCAGCGGATTCGCCAGAAGGCGGTGGAGAGCCAAGTGCCGATCGTGGAAAACCCGCCCCTCGCACAAGCTCTCTACAAATCGGTGGACGTAGGCCAGGAAATCCCAGGGCATTTGTACCGCGCGGTGGCGGAAATCCTCGCCTACATCTACCGCCTGATGAATGGCCGTCTGCCCGGCTCCTGAGTAACCGCCTGCAAAACGGAGCGCGGCGGCAGCGTTACTTGGCGTGTAATAAGGAGGGTGCGCCGCACCCTTTGCGGGCTAACTCGAATGCATACGGGCCGCGGCCGCTGCATGTTCCAGAAATTATTGGCCTGCGAGGGCTGCAACCGAAGCCCGCCGCACATCGTCCAAAGAAATGTAAGGAACATGTCCCGGGCTGCCTTTTCGGCGACCAGCCACGTTCCAGTCGAGAAGGAAAGATCGAGGCCGTCCGAGGCCAGTTTGTTTTCCGGCCACCTGGACGTAGTCGCCTCCCCCCTGGGGGAAGGTTCCAGGTTGATCGGCGGCGGCCCGCTCACCTCCGAGGCGGGCCGCTGTTCTTTTTCTTCTGAGTAACAGCCCGCAAAACGAAGCGCGGCGCGAAACAATTCTTAACTCGTTTGGTCGTGCGCGCCGCACCCTTTGCGGGCTTGCCAGACTAATCCGTGGCCGCTGCGACCGCACGTGGCCACGCATCTGCTCCTAGACCGCCGGAATGGCGGCCACACCTCAAATCGCTCCTGTTTCGGGATCCGTCGCTGGGGCCCGGCTCGCAGCTCGCGCCTCGCGCAGGCGTGGCGAAAACGCATAAGTCCGGGGGGGCGCCCGCGCCGACATCGTCATCCCGATTTGGGAACTTTGCCGAAATGAGCGTGCCGCTGGCGGTTCTCGGCATTGTCCTCGCGATGATCATGCCGATGCCGTCCTTCGTGCTGGACATGCTGATCAGCGCCGACATCACCATCTCGGTCATCGTCCTCCTGGTCTCGATGTATATCACCAAGCCGGTGGAGTTCAGCGTCTTTCCCACCACTCTACTCCTGCTCACGCTATTCCGGCTGTCGCTGAACATCTCTTCTACCCGGCTCATCCTGACGCAAGGCAATGGCGGCACGCGCGCCGCAGGTCAAGTGATTGAGGCCTTCGGTAACTTTGTCGTCGGCGGCAACTATATCATCGGCGTCGTGATTTTCCTGGTGATGATTGCGATCCAATACGTGGTGATCAATCACGGCGCGGTCCGCATCTCGGAAGTGACCGCGCGCTTCACATTGGACGCCCTGCCCGGCAAGCAGATGTCTATCGACTCCGACCTGAACGCCGGGCTGATCGACGAATCCGAGGCCAAGGCGCGGCGCAGGCAACTGGCCTCCGAAGCGGAATTCTACGGCGCGATGGATGGAGCGTCGCGCTTTACCCAAAGGGATGCGGTCGCAAGCATCTTGATCACCACCATCAACATCGTCGCCGGGTTTCTCATCGGTGTGTTCCAGCACGGAATGGATCTGGCGCGCGCCTTGGCGACCTACACGGTTCTGACCATTGGCGATGGCCTGGTCACGGTCATCCCGGCCCTTATGGTTTCCGTTTCGGGAGCGCTCATCGTCACGCGCACTAGTTCGGATGGAAAGCTCGGGGCGGACGTTCGTCGGCAGGTGTTCACCAACCCTCAACCGCTGATGCTGTCCGGAGGAGTACTGACCGCGATGGCGGCTTTCCCCGGATTGCCGACGCTACCGTTCCTGCTACTTGGCGGAGGCGTGGGGTATGCGGGCTGGCGGATGCGCCAAAAAGCGGTCGCCGCCGAAAAAACGGCGCCGGCGGCACCACCTGTTGCCGCAAAAGACAATCTCGAAACGCTCTTCAAGGTGGAACCGCTCGCGGTGGAAGTGGGGCTGGGGCTGGTGAAGCTCGTGGACGGTGGGCAGAATTCTCCGCTGCTCCGCAGAATCGCGGGCATCCGGCGGCAGATGGCCTCCGACCTGGGCTACATGATGCCACCGGTGCGGGTTACCGACAATCTGCAGCTCAAGGCCGGGGAATACACGGTCTCGCTCAAAGGCACGGAGATCGCTCGCTTCGAGATGCTGCAGAATTGCGAGCTGGCAATTCACGCCGGCCCGGGGCAGAGCGGCGCGGCGCCTCCGATTGGCGGCATCCCGACGCGGGAGCCCGCGTTTGGGATCCAGGCCTTGTGGATTCCCATCGAAGCCGCGGAGGACGCGCGCGCGAAAGGATTCACCGTGGTGGACGCCGTGAGCGTCTTGGGCACCCATCTCGCCGAATTAGTCCGGCGACACGCCTACGAACTGCTGTCGCGGCAGGACACCAAGATGATTCTGGATCGCGTCGCGGAAGAGAACCCGAAAGTCATCGAGGATTTGGTGCCGAAATTGCTCCCGTTGGCAATCGTGCAGAAGGTTTTGCAGAACTTATTGCGAGAACGAGTTTCGATTCGGGATTCAGTGACCATTCTCGAGGCGCTGGGCGAAGCCGCCGCGATGACGAAGAATCCGATCCTGCTCACCGAGTATGCGCGGCAGGCCATTCGCCGGATGCTGGTCAAACCGTATCTCAATCCGTCCGGCGAATTACCCGCGTATTTCATCGATTCGCAAATGGAACAAAGTGTGGAAGGCGCGATCGAGTATAACGAACAATCCAGTCATTTGAATCTCGGGCCGCCAAAAATTCGCGAGATCCTCGATCGGATTTCGCGTTCGGTGGGCTCGGTGGATACGCCGGCGGCAGTGATGACGAGTTCCTCGGCGCGCTTCTTCCTGCGCCAATTGATCGAGAGTGCAATTCCCAATCTCTCGGTTCTTTCCCACAATGAAATTCCGAGCGGCGTGCGCGTCGTCTCGGTCGGTTTGATTCAGTGAGGTCCTGACCCCGTGGGACATGCAAGAGCGAGGCATTCCATCCGATGAAACTCAAGAGTTATTTTTCGGGAACGGTGGAGGCGGCCATGGAACTGGCCCGCAAGGAGCTGGGCGAAGAGGCGCTCCTGGTCAACGCCCGTCCGGCGACCCCCGAGACGCGGTCGCTGGGCGCCTACGAAGTCGTATTTGGCGTTTCACCGAAACCGGAGGGGGTACCGGAAGCGGCGCAACCAACCGCCGCAACGCTGCCGCCCACGCCACGGCCCGCTATCCCAACAGACCGCCTCACCCGGGAAGTAGCGGACTTACGGCGCGAGATCGATCGAATGACGCGATCCTTGCGGGGCGCGCATCCGTTCTTGCCCATGGGTTCGACGAAGGATTCGCAGATCTACTCCCGTCTGGTCGAGAACGAGCTGGACCCGGCGCTGGCCGAGCTGGTGGCGCAGGGTGGATCGCTCGAGGAGAGCTTCGAAGTAGACGCGACGCTCGGGAGGCGCGGCGCCGATCGCATCGTGGTCGCCCTGGTGGGTCCCCCGGGAGTGGGGAAAACGACCACGCTCGCCAAGCTGGCCGCGCGCTACGGGATCACCTCACGCCGGCCGGCGCAAATCCTTTCCGCCGACGTGTATCGCATCGCCGCCGCGGATCAATTGCGGTCTCTCGCATCGATTCTGGGTCTTGGGTGCGACGTAGTGGAGACGCCGGTCGCGCTGGCGCAGGCGCTCGAAGAGCACCGCTCAAAGGACGTCATCCTGATCGATACGCCGGGTTTGGCGGGCGGAGAGATGGAGGACGGCGCGGATCTCGCCCGGCTCCTCGCGTCGCATCCGGAAATCGAGACGCATCTGGTCCTTTCGGCGTCGATGAAGCCCGCCGACATGGCGCGCGTCATTGACCAATATGAATGCTTCCAACCGAAGAAACTTCTGTTCACTCGCCTGGACGAAACGCAATCCTACGGAGCACTGGTCAGTGAAGCGGTCCGGCGCGCCCTGCCGGTCTCGTTTCTAGCGGCGGGACAACAGATCCCCGATGACCTCGAGCCGGCCACCAAGGAGCGGCTCATCGCGCTGATCTGTGGAACCGGCGGGCCGGGACTCACGCGCACCCTGAGAGCGACAGCATGAAGTCAGCGACGCAAAGCGGACCCATGGCGCGGGCGGCAAATCCATATGCGGCCCAGAAATCCGGGCTCTCGCCCGAGGAGCGGGAGGCCCTCATCATGGAACACCTTCCGCAGGTTCGTTTGATCGCCAGGCGAATTCACGACCGGCTCCCGGAGAGCGTCAGCCTGGACGATCTGATCTCCACCGGCGTCGTGGGATTGATTTCAGCCATCGACCGCTTCGACGCCTCCCACAACGTCAAACTGAAGACCTACGCCGAATATAAGATCCGTGGAGCGATCCTCGACAGTCTGCGAGGTCTCGATTGGGCGCCGCGCCAGCAACGCCGGCGGTCCAAACAAATCGAAGCCGCCATCTCCGCCGCCGAGCAGCGTCTGCAGCGGTCGCCGTCGGAGCCGGAGATCGCCGAGCAACTGGGCCTCAACCTCGACACCTATCACGAATGGCTGATCGAAATTCGCGGACTGAATCTGGGCAGCCTCGAAAACGCCACCCCGGACGAAGAAGGATGCGATCTCCTCAAGTTCGTCTCCGACAATGAAGAGTCCTGGCCGTCCCGCCTGCTCGAACGCGGCGAGTTGCAGAAGCTGCTGGCCGAGGCCATCTCGAGGATGCCCGACATCGAAAAGACGGTGCTGAGTCTCTACTACCATGAGGAACTGACTTTGCGGGAGATTTCGAAGATCGTGCGTCTCCATGAGTCCCGCATTTCTCAACTCAAGTCGCAGGCCATTCTGCGCCTGCGTTCCTACATGGAAAAGCGCTGGCCCTGCACGCGAGGAATCTAGCCCGTGTCGAACACGCACACCGAGATCCAGCGATGGCTGATCGAGGAATTCTCCTCGCGGCTCGCCACGGTGTTCGAAACCATGGCCGGCGAACGTCCCGGCGTGAAATGGAGCGTCGCGGCCGCTCCCTCCGAGGCCTCGCTGCGCTGGCGGCAGCCATTCCTCGGAACTCCAGGCGCGGTTTGGATCGCGGCGGCCGAAGCCGATTGGAATACCGCGGGCGGCCACGTGTTGCGGGCGGCGGGAATCGAGGAGAGCGACGCCTCGACCCTTCGATCCACCTATCTCGAAACCATCAGCCAGGCGCTTTCCGGTCTGGCGCAAGCTTTATCGGCCCGCGAGCGCCGCGAGGTAACCTGCGCCGGCGGAGAAGAGGGATCGGTCCAGCCAGTCGATGCGATCTGGGCTAGCGTGGATCTCCAGCTTGGATCGGAATCGGCGACGATCGCCATCGGGATCGAGAGCGCTCTTCTTGACGCACTGCTGACCGCCGCGCCGGCGCCTGAGCCGGCATCTGAACAACGCCAGGGGAGCACACCGGAGAGTCCGGCTCCCCCGCCGGCCGCGAACCCCAAGACGTTCGAGTTGCTGCTGGACGTGGAGCTGCCCGTCAGCCTATCGTTCGGGCGCGCCCAGGTGCTGCTCAAGGACCTACTGAAACTCACTACCGGCTCCATCGTGGAGTTGAATCGCTCCATCATCGAACCGGTGGAGGTGATTGTGAACAATTGCGTGATCGCGCGCGGTGAAGTGGTGGTCGTTGAAGGGAACTTCGGAGTCCGGATCCAGCAGGTGATCAGCCGCCAGGAACGATTGCGGACGCTGAACTAGTGTCCTGAGTCATTCGTTCGTCCAAGAGACCGGCAGGTGGGGCGGTCCCCCTGGACCGCGGCCGACGCCCTCGTCGGCCTCCCCTTGAATGCGTTGGCAGAGCCGGACCAGGGGGTCCGGCGCGAACGAGGGCGTCCGCGCCCCACCGCGATTTGTGTGGCGAGTTAATGACTCAGGAGACTAGGAGCACAATCCATGATTCATCCGGTGATCCCGTACCTGTTGCTCGCGTTGGGATTGATCTCGAGCATCTTCCTTTTCTTTACGCTAAAACTGGAGGTCCAACGGAACGCGCGGAAGCACCGCAAACGAATCGATGAGATGACGCGGCGCCTGGACCAGGCCTCCGAACGCGCGCAGCCCGAGCCGTGGACCATCTTCGTGCCTCCGTCCCTACGCTCCGGCTTCAATCTCAGCAAGCGTTTTCAGGCGATGCGAATGTTGCGGCGCGGAGAGGATACCGCGCACATCGCCGCTGTCCTGGGGGTGTCACAGAGGGAAGTGGAGCTCTTGATCCGCGTCCAGGGAATCGGCGCGGCCGCTCTCACGAAAGCGGCTGGTTCCCGCTGATGGGGCGGATCCAATTTGGCCCGGGGCGGTTCTCCGGTAATTGTCCCGAACGGTCCTCCGCGCTGATGGTCACCGTCAGCGTGATCTCCTTGCGGTCGCGCGTCAACACTACGGGGATCGACTTGCCGCGTAGGGAACGCACGCGGCTGGAGATATCGGCGGGTGTAGTGACCTGGGCGTCGTTGATTCGAGTGATCACGTCGCCCGCCTTGATCCCGGCTTTCTCCGCCGCCGAGTCCTTGAGCACGGAACGCACCAGCACGCCTTCCTTCACGCCGAAGTACTGCGCCAGTTGACCGTCGAGCGATTCGACCTGCACGCCAAGTACCGCATTGCCCCACGACATGAAACTTCGAGGAATATCGGGCATACGGAGATTGAAGCCGTCCATGGGCGGCATCGGCGCGCCAGGTCCGGGAATGGCGGGCCGAGTGCCGGTTTTCACCGTTATCGTCTGAGATGCGCCGCCCCGGAAGATGTTCAACTTGACGTCGCGCCCCGCCGGTGTTTCACGGACGATTCGCGAAAATTGCGCGATGCCTTCCACGGGCTGCCCGTTGAATTGCATCACGACGTCGCCAGCCTTCAATCCTGCCTTTTCCGCGGGACTCTGTGGGTCGACGTGAGTGATCTCGACGCCGGCTTCCTCGGGAAGTTTCAGCGCCTTGGCGCGTTCGCCGTCGATCTCTTGAATTCCGATCCCAATGAAGCTCGACGACGGTCCTGACGCCGCGGTCCCCGGGACCCTCGGCGTTTGAGCCGTCAATACCGCGGCCCCGACGGCCACCGCCGCAACGAAGAATACAATCCGAATCGTTCTCATTTCAGTCTCCGCAAATAAATCGTCCCGCCGGCCGTGTTGAGATGAAGCACGGGACCACCGCCGTTGATCGCCCCCTGCGCCTCGATGGGAGGCTTGACGAAACCCATACGCCTTACATGAATCTCCGAAAAATCGGAGACGATCCGCGGGTCTCCGCCGGAATCGCTTCGCGCCATCACGGACACCGCTAAATTAGACGGAATCAGAACGGTAATGTCTCCTCCCTCGGCCACCAAAGAGGAGTCCTCCAGATGTGTCCCGGCCAGCAACTCCGCCAGGATGCTGCCCACCGCCGTCGAAATACGGAGCGGAGCGGAGGAGGTCTTCACGCGCACCGCCCCGGCGGCCGACTCGCACCGGACGCCTCGCGCGGAACCCACTTGAATGGACCCTCCCCGCGTGTCCGCGATCACCGTGCCGCCCGCTTGACCGATATCGATGACGCCCTCGGCCGAATGCGCTTCAACCGTCGAAGCCGCCTTCCCCACGCGGATGTTGCCGCCTTCGGTGGATAGCCGCACAGGGCCACTGGCTTCGCCCACCCCTACGTCTCCACCGGCGGTGTGACAAGTCGTTTCGCCTCCCGCCGACTCCACGAAGATGGATCCCGCTCCGGAAATGCACTGTACCGGGCCGCCTATCTTGCCCAACCGGATTTCGCCACCGCCCGTGCGCCCGAGGAACGCTCCGCCGATCCGGTCACCGTGAATGAGGCCGCCCGCGGTGATGGCTTGAACGCTCCCGTTGAAATCGTACGCTTCCACGCCTCCGGCTCCGGTCTCAAGAATCACCGCAGGCAATTGAGAGGGCGCGCTAATCTCCAGTTCCGTGCGAACCAGCGGCGAGCACTCAGGCGCTACCGTCAATCTCACCAGGTCGCCCAACCTTTGGGTTGCCGTCGCCACCTCGCCCAGGAGACTTCTGGCTTCCGAAATCGTCTCCGCGCGGACTCGCTGCACGACGCGATAGGTGACCTGTTTCCCCGCGACGCCGCGCAGCACGATGGAACCACGCGTCCTCACTTCGAGGCGCGATTGCGGGCCTACTCCGACAATTCCGTTGATGGCCCGTACCCAGTCCGCGCCTTGGCGCTGAATCGGCGCCTCCTGCGCGGCAAGCGTGAACACCGCCAGCAACGGTAATAGGCCTCGAACCAGCATCGTCAGTAGGTCTCCGCCGAGGCCTTGATCGCCTGCAGCACGGTCAACGATCGCTGCCGCACATAAGCGTTGCTTTCGCGGTCCATCAATTCCTGCAAGGTGCCCACCATCTGGCGATCCAAGTCCTCGCTCGGTCCCGACGTCAGCACATCGATCGCCTGGGTCCGCAGGCCTGGATTCGAATCCGTCAGCAGCACCTGTTCGAGGGCGCTCCTCACTTCCGGCTGCCCGGCGAACGGTTTCAATCCCTGCATCGCTTTCAATCGCACGCCCGCGTTCTGATCGTGGCGCAACGCATAGACCAGCGTGTCGCGCACCTCGGCCGATTGAGCATGCGAGTTCAGAATGTCCACCGTGACCGCGCGCAGGCCGGGATCGGAAGGATCTCTCGCCGCGGATAAAAGCAAGGCGCGAATCGGCTCATCGTCCATTCGGCCCGCCACGGTTCGCTGGCGCGTCTCATCGAGCACGATCTGAATCCGCCCATCCGGTTCCGGTTCCACCGTCCGCACGCGGGAGGCAGCGGACTGGCCAACACCCATCGCCCGGAAAGGGCCGCCGCGGAACGTCATGAGAGGCGTCATACGCGCGGCGAAAAATCCGATCGCGATCAAGGTCAATGCGCCGGCCGGCCGCAGCCATCGCACCGATGAACCCACCGACGGCGGGCGCAACGTCAATAGATCCACAAGCTGGTCCCACCAGCCGGAGTGGGGCTTGGCGGGCTGGTCTGGCTCTTCCATCAAACGAGCCTGCAGATCGCCGCGGCATTCAATCAGCAAAGAAGGCGAAGGCTCAATCTGGACGGCGTCCAGAGCGGCGTGCAGCGCACGCTGGCGTTCGAGCGATTCCCGGCATGCGGCACATCCATCCAGATGCGACTCCACCTGTTCTTCCCGATCGAAAGACAACTCGCCATACAGCAGCATGGCGAGTTGCGTCTGAGTCTCGGCGCAATTCAACGAACCATTGTTCGCGCTCATACAAAATCCCCCAAGGCAATCCGCATTTTTTGCGTCGCCCGAAACAGGCAATTCTTCGCTGCTTCCTCGGTCGTGCCCAGACTTTCCCCGATCGCCCGCAAACGCATCCCCTGGTAGTGCCTCATCTCGAAGACCAGGCGTTCGCGTGGCGAGAGCTGAGATAACACTTCCTTCACTCGCTGCCGGAGCTGGCCGCTAAACAACTGGCGTTGCGGATCGCCATCCGCCCTCGCTTCCGGGATCAGGTCCATCCGGTCGAGAGTGCCTTCACCACTCGCGACGATGGCCGGTTCCTCTTTGCGAACCTTCCTCTTCCGTAAGTGGTCGAGGCACAGATTCGTCACGATCCGGTACAACCAGGTGTGAAACGTGCAGTCGAACCGGAACGTGTCGAGCTTCCGGAAAACCCGCAGAAACGCTTCCTGGTAGACATCCCTGGCATCCTCGGGCGACCTTAATAGATTCATAGCCAGGCGAAGCACACTTAGATCGTAGGCGCGGACGAGCTGCTCAAAAGCGGCACGGTCGCCAGCTTGCGCAGCCCGGATCAGCGCCGCCTCATCTGCCTGTAAGCCCGGTTTCGGGGCCAAGATGGCGGCTCCACTCTTCTGGTGCAACACTTATTTGGACGTTACCGGCAGGGAAAGGTAACGCTATGGGCGGAGTCATAATTACAACGCCAGTCATCCCGAGCGGCAGCGAGGGATCTGCTTTTCGAGTATTGGTACCACGCGTACAGGAAGCAGATTCCTCGCTGCCGCTCGGAATGACCGGGGGCAGGCGTTCCTAACCCTGAGAACTTAGCCACGAACCATTGGGACAGGAGACTACCGGGCAGGGGCGGTCACTCTCAGGCGAGTTCCAACTCGATCTTCTTTTGCGCCGAATCCACGCTTAAGACCTTGAAACTACGGATCTGTCCGGCTTTGGGTGTGTCTGAAACCGCAGCCTCTCCACCGCCCGACTTCCATTTCTGTTCGAGCATTGCGGTTAACGAGGAAAGGTCGGCTCTTGAAGAGCTTACCTGCGATTCGGCGGCCTTGCTCTCGGCCAGCCTGCAGTTCGCAAAAACCCCCTCGCCCAGTTCGACCTTGGCCCGGCTCCCGGATACGTCAACCAGACGCCCGGACACGACGTCCCCCGCTTTGTGTTCGGCGATATATTCGTCGATGCTGGTCGGCTGAAGCTGCTTGATACCCAAGCGCAGACGCCGGCGCTCCCGATCGATTTCGAGCACCTGCGCGCGAACTTTTTCTCCTACTTTGAGTGCTTCGCTGGGATGATTGAGCCGCTTCTCATGGCTGATGTCGCCAATGTGGATCATCCCTTCGACGCCATCGCCCAGATCGACGAACGCGCCAAACTTGGCGAGGCTGGTTACCGGCCCTTCGGCCACCGCCCCGACCGGGTATTTCTTTAGCGCTTCTTCCCACGGATCGCCGAGTGCCTGCTTCAAACCGAGCGCGATGCGCCGGTCCGCCGGGTTCACTCCCAACACCACTACTTCGACCATATCGCCCGCTTTTACGACGTCGGCCGCCCGCACGTTCTTACGTGTCCACGACATCTCGGAGACATGGATCAGCCCTTCGACGCCGGGCTCCAGCTCCACGAATGCGCCGAAATCGGCCACGCGAACAACCTTGCCTGTTACTCGCGCGGCCTGCGGATACTTCGCCGGCGCGTCCGCCCAGGGATCAGCCGCCAGTTGCTTCAATCCCAGGCCGATCTTGTGGGTGTCGCGATTGATCTTCAGAACCTTGACGTCGATCTCTTGCCCCACCGTGACCACGTCGGCCGGCTTCACCGTTCGCGAATAGGCCATATCTGAAACGTGCAGAAGTCCGTCCACGCCGCCCAGGTCGACGAACGCGCCAAAATCAGTGAGGCTGCGGACGGTTCCATGCAGGATCGCGCCCTCTTCGATCCGTCCGAAGATTTCCTCTTTGGCGGCGCGCTCCCGCTCTTCGAGGATGACGCGGCGGTCCACGACCAGGTCCTCATTCGCCGTGTCGAGCTTGGTGATGCGGCACTCGATCTGCTGGCCGATGAGGGCTTCCATCCCGGCCTGATCGTGTGTGCCGGTGCGCGAGGCGGGCATGAACGCGCGCACGCCGACGTCTACTCGAAGGCCGCCCTTCACGGCTTCGATCACCGTACCGCCGATGGTCGCCTTCGAGGCAAACGCGGCTTCCAATCCGCTCCAGTCGCGCGGTGTTTCGACTTTCACTGTCGACAGCAGATAGGTTCCCGACTGATCGCGGCCCCGAAGCGAAACCACCAGCTTGTCGCCCACCTTCAGGGGGCGTGCCGGGTCCACCGGCAGCATCCCATCCATTTTTCGTCCGATATCGACGAAAACGCCGTCGGGCGTCACTGAGACAACCGTTCCCTCCAGCGTTTCACCGCGCTTGCGGTGAGAGTGTTCGAATTCAGAAAGGATGTCGCCGAAAGACGCATCGAACGCGGTCGTTTCCGGGGAATCAGGAGATTTGGCTTGGGTCATGCAGAAAAACCGACAGTTTCCATATTGTGTCATATTCCGGTCTTCATCTGGAGGTTGGCTCTCGTTATGTCTTTCAATCACATGGCTATCGGCTGGTCCCACCCTTTTGTGCCGGTTTTGATTCCGTCGACGTGGTACGTTGACACTAAATGCCATGGCGTTCCTCAAGAGCCCGCCGTCGGTGGGCCGCTGCTTGGTTCGCACTGTCTTGGTCAGCGCTGTCTGGCGCTCTTGTCGCTCAAATGAAGGCGCCGGCCACGGCTTCTTCGGCCCTTTCCTCAATGGACCAGCGCTTCTCGCAGCTTCGCAACAACCCCCCGGAGCTGTACGCCTTCCTCCTCCGGATGCCCAAGGGCGCCGATCTCCACAATCACCTGACAGGCGCGGTTTACGCCGAGAGTTTCATCCGCGCCGCTGCCGCGGACAACCTGTGCGTGGATCAGCACACGCTCTCGATCGCGCCACGGTCCGCGGAGAACAACTCCCGGTGCGGCGACGGACGGGTAGAGGCCAGCGCCGTTCAGGCCGACAATGCGCTTCGCGACGCTCTGATCGACAGTCTCTCCATGCGGAACTTCGTGCCCGGCCGTGAATCGGCGCACGACCATTTCTTTGCCACCTTCGCTAAGTTCGGCTCGATTCGGAAGGAACACAATGGAGAATTCGTAGCCGAAGTCGCTGCTCGCGCGGCCGATCAGAACGAGTCTTACCTCGAACTCATGGCGCTGAGTGGCGGCGCGGCGGTTTCCGCCCTGGGCGCTCGCATCGGGTTCGATGGCGATTTCGAAAGGACCAGGCAGCAGTTGGACACCAACGGGCTTGCGCAACTGGTTGCGGACCTGAAGTCTTCCGTCGATGCCATGGATCTGGGCCGCCGCAGCGCGCTCGCCTGCGATGCGCATCCGGATTCGGCGCCGTGCCATGTGGCGGTTCATTACATCTATCAGGTGCTGCGGGAATCCTCGAAGGACCAGGTTTTCGCCCAGGTGGTAGCCGGATTCATGCTGGCGGACATGGACCCGGGTGTGGTGGGGGTCAACTTCGTCCAACCGGAAGACGGCGTGGTCTCCATGCGCGATTATCACCTCCAGATGCGGATGGTCGATTACGCGCACCACCTCTATCCGAAGGTCCACATCACCCTTCACGCCGGCGAACTGGCCTCGGGACTGGTGCCACCCGACGGCCTTCGCTTCCACATTCGTGAAGCCGTGGAACTGGGGCATGCGGAGCGCATCGGCCACGGCGTCGACCTGCCGTATGAGACGGACGCGGCCGGTCTGCTGAAGCTGATGAAGGAGCGGCGCGTGGCTGTCGAGATCAACCTCACCAGCAACGACGTGATTTTAGGCGTTCGCGGAGACCGGCATCCGTTTCCGATGTATTGGAAATACGGCGTGCCGGTGACGCTTTCGACCGACGATGAAGGCGTTTCGCGCGGCCATCTCACCGAAGAGTATGTGCGCGCCGTGCTCGCCTACGGGCTGAGCTACGCCGACCTCAAGCAGATCGTGCGCAACGGTCTCGAGTACTCCTTCGCTCCCGGCGAGAGCTATTGGAAGGATGCGGCCTATCGGATGCCGGTTAGCGCGTGTGCGCCGGGCCGTGAGGCGAAGTCGTGCCGGAGTTTCTTGCAAGGCAGCGAAAAAGCCCGGCTGCAGGCGGACCTCGAAGATCGGTTCCGCGAATTCGAGAAATCCTTTTGAGGAACTCGCGCAAAACGGAGCGCGGCGCGAAACAGTTCCTGATCTCCTTGGCGGTGCGCGCCGCACCCCATGCGCTTCTAAGGCGGGGGAAGCCCGCGTGTTTCCGCGATGCGACATTCGCCAACGCCAGACTTTCGCGCAGTGGGCATTTCCGGCAGAATCGATTTTTCTCCTGTGCGCTCTGGACCGGAGCCGCTTGTGGACCGCTCTGCGCTACGGGGAGCGCAATCCGGTGCGCGCGAATGGTAGAGCAAGCCGCCGACTACACCTGGTCGAGCGCCGCCGCGCACGTCGGGGCTGGCCCGCCGCCCGAATGGCTGGAGTCCGAGCCGCTGCGGTCTCCAGTTCCCTCGGACGGTCGTACACTCGGCAGGAATCGATTTGGGCGCAACTTCGGCGAATCTGATATAACTTCATTGTTCTGGATCCGCTTCGTTGGCTTGATGCTCAGGTGACCCCTGAGGCATTCAGCAGCAAACTGGGAATCCCTGTTTTTTGCAGTTGATCCCGGAAGGTGGAAATGAAAAGTCCATCGAAGAAAGGAAAATCCCATGGCGAATATGAACAAGCGAGAATTTCTGGCTGCAAGCTTCGGCGCAGGCCTGGGCTTCACCGGAACGGGCAGCGGATTTGCCCAGCAAGGGCC